>JAEEGK010001333.1_pt1 | contig 61989 bp, 54 predicted proteins | sample 8958771 | NCBI WGS metagenome assembly JAEEGK01 (sample SAMN16246547, study PRJNA631951) | gut metagenome | biome: gut microbiome; feature: rumen; material: SC-attached | host: Bos | place: Iran: Karaj | collected 2018-10 | reverse complement strand
TCGAAGTCACCACCGGTTCAAGGGACGACGGTACAGCCTACTCCTTCTTCAATTTCTTCCGTAAGCTTGGTCAGGTGGTTGCAGCCATATGCGTTAACGGCGCGCTTCTCGGAATGAATTACAAGTATGAAAAGGGTGCTGTGCAGACCACGGAGAACCTTAAGAAGATGTACGACCTGGCGACACTGATCCCTGCTGTCCTCTTCGCGCTCATGGCAGTGATACTCTTCTTCCTCTACCCCCTTTCCAAGGCAAGGGTTGAGAAACTCCAGGTCGAAAAGGAAGAAAAGCTGAAAGAAGCCTACGAAAACAAGACCATAGACATTGCGTGAGGATACTGTTAAAGGAGTACCGGATGAAGTACAGTCATTTATTTAAGATCACGGATCACAGCGATTCAAGCTACTTTTTTAAGTCGGAGGAGGAAGAAGGGAAAAGCATATGTTCCCGTATCGACTTCTTTAAAAACTGCATAAGAGTTTCTTTTGTGAGAAGTGATGAGCCGTTGCTGCCCACATTCACCATATGCCCGGATGGAAAGTGCACAAGAAAAGGGCGTGACAAGCTGAGTACCGCCGGATTTGAGACAGTTACACCTGCGGCTTCCGAAATTCCCTGCGCTCATCCTGAGGGCAAGGGAAAAACATACAGGTTCGTGACGGACCTGGCGGAGATCGAGCTGAACACCTTCGGATTCGGACTAAAGGTTTTGAAGGCCGGAACGGAAGAAGCTGAAAAGCGGCTTTTGTTCAGGGACCGGGACTATATTTCATTAAATCTCGGACATGAGCTGGGACGAGGCAGCATGCACTTCATTTCCAGAGAGCCGGGAGAAAAGATCTTCGGCCTGGGAGACAAGAGCGGAGATGTTAACAAGTACGGAAGAAGCTTCAAGATGGCGGCGAGTGATGCCATGGGCTTTGATGCGGCTTCCTCGGATCCTCTTTACAAGCAGCTGCCCTTTTACATCTGCGAGAATTCCAACGGGGCTTACGGCATTTATTACGACACCTACTCCAACGGGGAATTCTCCTTTGGAAAAGAGCTTAACAATTACTATATTCCTTTCAAGTCCTTCAGATGCAATGAAGAAAACCTGGTGTACTACGTGATCTTCGGAACTGTTCCGGAGATAGTACGGCATTTTTCGGAAATGTGCGGCCCCATCATGTTCCCGCCCAAGTGGACATTAAAGTACTGCGGAAGCACCATGGCCTACACCGATGCGCCTGACGCTGACAGACAGCTCCGAAACTTCATAGATACATGTAAAAAATACGGCATATCCCCCGGAGGCTTCTACCTTTCCAGCGGATACACCCAGATCGGAGAAAAGCGCTACGTTTTCCACTGGAACACAGACAAAGTGCCTTCACCCGAAGGGCTTGCAGGATACTTTAAGGATGCGGGAGTTGAATTCCTCCCAAATGTAAAGCCTGCGTTTTTGACAGATCATCCCCTTTACGACGAGATCGCGAAAAAAGGCTGGTTCCTTCATTACAAGGACGGAACCCCCGCCATCTTCCCTTTCTGGTCGGGCTACGGAAGCTACTTTGATTTCACAAACCCGGAAGCCTTTGATTTCTGGAGGGATTGCGTTAAAAAGCAGCTGGTGGACAAGGGCTATAAAAACATATGGAACGACAACAACGAGTACGATGTCTGCGACGAGGAAGTGTGGGCCCACGGGTTCGGAACACCTGTCAGGGCAGCGGAGATCAGGCCTCTTTTCTCATTCTTGATGACCATGGCCAGCCTGGAAGCCCAGGACAGGAGTATCAGGACCTACGCGGTTTCAAGATGCGGGATAGGCGGACTTCCGCGTATCGCAGCCACATGGACCGGAGACAACCGCACGAGCTTTGAAGACTTTAGATTTAACCACAAGATGGGTATGACCATGTCTCTTTCGGGTTTTTACAACTTCGGTCAGGACATCGGAGGCTTTGCGGGACCTGCTCCCTCCAAAGAGCTGTTCATGAGATGGATACAGTACGGGATCTTTACCCCCCGCTTCACGCTCCATTCCTGGAATCCCGACGGAAGTTCCACCATGCCCTGGCTCTATCCTGATCTGATCCCCAATGTAAAAAGGCTGTTTGACCTTCGCGAGAGTTTCATTCCCTATCTTTACAACGAGGTATACAGAAGCGTAAAGACTCACGATCCTATTATTTATCCCGTGTTCCTGAAACATCCGGGCTACGATGTGGAAAGCGATGCTTTTTACTTCGGAGATTCTGTCCTTGCCTGTCCTGTGTTTGATGAGGGTGCGGACAGAGTGACGGTTGAACTGCCTAATGTGCCAACCGGCTGGTACAGAGGAAAGAGAGAAAAAAGAAATGAGGAGGCCGGTGATCCCGTCTTCACAGGTAAAGTTACCACTGACGCTCCTTGGGACGGGCTTCCTGTCCGGTTTGTAAGGGCCGGATCCGTTGTCCCCATGCAGGAAGAGGGGAAGACGGTGTTTTATGTATATGCCCTGGATAAAGGGACATTCAGCTACGAATTTCTTAACGACGACGGAGTGTCGATCCTTCCTGAAAATCCGCCCATCATCCGTTTCACGGTGGATTGCGGCGAAGAAAATGTCAGGGTAAAAGTTGAAGGAACCGAAGAAAAGGTTTCCCTGCAGGTCATCGATCACAAAAACAGGAAAGTGATCGCCGAAATCCAGCGGATCTAAAGAAAAGCAGACAGACATGCAAAAGGCGGTTTGTCTGCTTTTTTGTACCTTGACAAAATAAAGTTTCTACATTAAAGTAACTCTGTATAATTTTTAAATGGGGAAGTTTGCCCAAAAATTTCCTCAAAACCCGAAAACCTTTAAAAACGGCTTTCGGGAAACACAGCCGATAAAAAAGTAAAGGAGGACGCGTGCAAAGGGTGCACGTAAATAATCTTATGGCTAAAGACAACAACAATAACAACAAGAAAATGGTGGAAGCGATAACCTCTATGGGAGAGGATTTTGCGCAGTGGTACACCGACGTAGTCAAGAAAGCAGAGCTCATCGACTACTCATCCGTAAAAGGATGTCTCATCATCAAGCCCTATGGCTATGCTATATGGGAAAACATACAGCATGAGCTGGACAGGCGTTTTAAGGAAACAGGCGTAGAAAATGTCTACATGCCTCTTTTCATTCCCGAAAGCCTTTTGGAGAAGGAAAAGGATCATGTTGAGGGTTTCGCTCCCGAAGTGGCGTGGGTAACCCAGGGCGGATTACAGCCCTTACAGGAGAAGCTGTGCGTTCGTCCCACTTCCGAAACACTTTTCTGCGATTTTTATAAGAATCTTATCCAGTCCTACAGAGATCTTCCCAAGGTTTACAACCAGTGGTGTTCTGTAGTTCGCTGGGAAAAGGAGACCAGACCCTTCCTTCGTTCAAGAGAATTCTTGTGGCAGGAAGGTCACACCATTCATGCGACCGAGGAGCAGGCTGAAGCGCGTACCGTACAGATGCTGAACCTCTATGCCGATTTCTGCGAGGATTTCCTTGCTATTCCCGTAGTTCGCGGACAGAAGACGGAGAAAGAAAAGTTTGCGGGTGCGGAAGCTACCTACACCATCGAAGCTCTCATGCATGACGGTAAGGCTCTCCAGTCCGGTACCAGCCACAACTTCGGCGACGGATTTGCAAGAGCATTCGGCATACAGTACGCAGACAAGAACAACCAGCTTCAGTATGCACATCAGACATCCTGGGGCGTTTCCACACGTATCATCGGAGCCATCATCATGGTTCACGGCGATGATTCGGGTCTTGTACTTCCTCCCAGAGTTGCACCTACCCAGGTCATGGTCATTCCCGTTCAGATGCAGAAGGAAGGCGTGCTTGAGAAGGCTACAGAGCTTTACAACAGGATCGCAAAGGTTGCAAGAACAAAGATCGACGATTCCGACAAGACGCCCGGCTGGAAGTTTGCGGACTGTGAGATGCGCGGTATCCCTGTAAGAGTAGAACTCGGACCCAAGGACATTGAAGCGGGTCACTGCGTGATCGTAAGAAGAGATACAAGAGAAAAGATCGTTGTAGATCTTGATGAGATAGAAACAAAGATCCCCGAGATCCTTGAGACCATCCAGAAGGATATGTTTGAGCGCGCAAAGGCTCACAGGGACAGCCACATCTGGGATGCTCACAACTATGAGGAGCTCAAGGACATCGCAGCAAACAAGCCCGGCTTCATCCGCGCCATGTGGTGTGAAGACAGAGCCTGCGAGGAGAAGATCAAGGATGAACTGGCTGTATCATCGAGATGCATGCCTTTTAACGATCAGGAGCACATCTCCGACGTCTGCGTCTGCTGCGGAAAGCCCGCAAAGAAGCTTGTTTACTGGGGTAAGGCATATTAATGGAAATTCGTTTGCCCGAAGAGGTTAAAAATATAATAGAGACCCTTACGGAAGCAGGCTTTGAGGCCTATGCCGTGGGGGGCTGCGTAAGGGATGCCATACTGGGAAGAAAGCCTCAGGACTGGGACATCACCACATCAGCCAAGCCCGAAGACGTTAAAAGGCTTTTCAGACGCACCGTGGACACCGGCATACAGCACGGAACGGTAACGGTCATGATCGACAAGACGGGCTATGAAGTCACCACCTACAGGATCGACGGGGAGTACGAAGACTGCCGCCATCCTAAGGAAGTGACCTTCACCACAAAGCTTTCCGAGGATCTTTTGAGAAGAGACTTTACGATAAATGCCATGGCCTACAACGAAAAAGAAGGCCTGGTGGATCTTTTCGGAGGCCGTGAAGACCTGGAAAAGGGACTGATCCGCTGTGTGGGAGAAGCATCCGAGCGTTTCGACGAGGATGCCCTGAGGATCTTACGGGCATTCCGCTTTGCCGCCCAGCTGGGATTTGAGATCGATGAAAAGACTTTTGAGGCCGCAAAGGAAAAGGCTCCGAATCTTGCGAAGGTCAGTGCGGAAAGGATCAGGGTGGAACTCAACAAGATCCTTCTTTCCAAAGGGCCCGACAGGCTGTTTGCCGCTCAGGAGGCGGGAGTCACCAAGGTCGTTCTTCCCGAATTTGACAGGATCCTGACAGGCGGAGCGGATGCGAGAGGTCTGCAGGGCATTAAGAACGGACTTGCCATGTCGGGAATGAGAGCCGTGAAGGCAGTTTCCCTTGTGGGAAGCATAGCCACCGACCCCAATAATGCATTTGACGAAAAGAATCTGCTGACCCTTAAATGGGCGGCGCTCCTTTCGGAATACACAGACACGGGCCTGTTTAAAGCCGATGCCGGGGAATTCACGGAAGTCCGCGGCAATGATGAGCCCGGTGAAAGATACGAAGCAGTTGCCACGTCGAAAATGGCTGATGCGGAAGAGAGCATGAAACACGACAAGGTGCGTGAGGTCATGACGAGGCTTAAATTTGACAACGAAACAAGGGACAAAGTGGTGCGCCTTACGGATTTCCACAGACAGAAGCTGATCATCGTCAATGATGTGGCTGTCCGCGGATTCATGAAAAAGATCGGCCCCGCACTCTGCCCCCTGCTTTTTGAACTCCAGACGGCCCTGATGCTGGCAGACGGATTTGTAAATGTGGACGGGGACAACACCGTTCGTGTTGCAAAGAATCTGCCTAAGCTGAACAAGGCCAAGGAAACCTACAGGATCATCTGCGAAAGAGGGGATTGTGTGTCGGTGAGCCAGCTGGCAGTCACAGGCAGCGATCTCATAGAAGCAGGTTTTGAAAAAGGACCCGAGATCGGTAAGATGCTGGATTTTCTGCTTGATAAGGTACTGATAGACCAGTCCCTTAATCAGAAGCAAAAACTTCTGGATCTTGCCTGTCTGAATTACTAGTTTATTCGGGAATTTTGATATGAGCGATCAGCAGGATACAAAAAAGAATAACGGACTGTACGAAGAAAGAAGAGTGTACGGAACGAAGAAGCAGAAGGAGAAGCTGAGACCTTCCGGCGAGATGAAGAAAGAGAAGCCGAAGCAAAACGGCGCCGGCCGTTGGGCAGTGGTGGGAATGGCTGTTCTCATGCTTTTGATCTCCGTGGGGATTGCCGGGCTTTTCAAAAAGCCGGAAGTGAAGACAGATCCCAAGGCAGGGAACGACCGGTCGGAAAACGAAGAGATCATGAAGCCCAGAAGCTTTCTTGCGGTAGTTTTGAAAGTGGACAAGGAGGAAAGGAAACTCTTTCTTCAAGACGTGGAAGAGGAAAAGGAGATTGAAGTCTTCTACGACGGATCCACCAAGTTCTACGGCAAAGAAGGTTCACTCATTACCGCAGGGGTTTTAAGGATCGGAGATCTGCTGCGCTTCACATGTAAGGACAGGGATCCCGACACTGTTGCCCTTGCCGCCCGGAGCGATGAAGTCTGGGAGAAATCCAAGATCGACGATCTGGAGATCTTTCCGGAGGAAAACCGCATGGTGATCAGGAATCAGAATTACAGATATTCCGACAATCTTTGCATCATGAACAACGGAAAGCAGGTCGATGTTTCGGAACTTCTTCCCACAGCCGACAGATACACCATCAGGGGCATAGGAACCACCGTCCTTGAGGTGGAAGTGACCATAGGACACGGGACGCTGGCTCTTGCGAATTACGACGATTTTATCGGAGGACTTGTGCTGATCGGAGCGAGATACGCTTTTGACATTAAGGATCCCGCAAACTACGTGGTACGGGAAGGCGAGTACAGAGTGGAAGCTTCCTACGGAAGGCTTTTCGGTGCGGAGACCATCAACATTGCCAGAAATGCAGTGACTGTCTTCGATCTTATCCCTTACGGCAGGGCTGCCGTTTACACTCCGACACCCACACCCGAGATCAGGATAGCGACACCCACGCCGACACCTGTTCCGGAAGGTTTTGTTTTCAAGGATCTTTCTTTAAAGAAAATGGAAAACATGGAATACGAGCTGGATGACGATCATGCTATCTATGTTTACGGACCTTTTAAAGGAGATCTTTACATTGACGGTTACTATCTGGGAACCATCCCCTGTGATTTTGAGAAGGTACTGGGGGAAGCTGAGCTGACTGTTATATATGGTAATATTGCATATACTTTTAAATACAACGGAGCCGATCACGACGGGGACGCGATACTGGATTACACATCGGCTTGCGTGGATGAATAGATGTAAGGATACGTTTTTTTGAGAAAAGGAGACAAAAATGACCGATTACAAAAAAGCCTATGAAGAATGGCTCAGCAATCCCTACTTCGATGAGAAGACCAAGGAAGAGCTCAGATCCATAGCTGACAATGACAATGAGATCAAGGAGAGATTTTACACCGATCTTGAGTTCGGTACCGGCGGACTCCGCGGCATCATCGGAGCCGGAACCAACAGAATGAACGTTTACACCGTGCGCAGGGCAACACAGGGCCTTGCCAATTACATCAAGAGAATGAACGCCTGCGAAAAGGGTGTTGCCATCGCCTTCGACTCCAGACGCATGTCACCCGAGTTTGCCGATGTGGCAGCACTCTGCCTGAATGCAAACGGCATCAAGGCATATGTTTTCGAGTCCCTTCGCCCCACTCCCGTTCTTTCCTATGCGGTAAGATATCTGGGAGCAACAGCGGGCATAAACATCACCGCCAGCCACAATCCGCCCGAGTACAACGGTTACAAGGTGTACTGGGAGGACGGCGCTCAGATCATTCCCCCTCACGATGTTGAGATCTTAAAGGAAGTAAAGAATGTTACCGATTTCAGCATGGCGCTTACAATGGACAAAGACGAAGCGGTTAAGAAGGGCCTCTACAATGTTATCGGAAAAGAGATCGATGACTCCTACACAGAGACTTTAAAGAAGCTCGTTCTGAGGCCCGAGGCCATCAAAGAATGGGGAGACAGACTGAAGATCGTCTACACACCTCTTCACGGAACAGGAAATCTTCCTGTGCGCCGTGTACTTAAGGAACTGGGCTTTAAGAATGTTACGGTCGTTCCCGAGCAGGAACTTCCCGACGGCAATTTCCCCACAGTTTCCTATCCAAACCCCGAAGCCAAGGAAGCTTTTGCCCTCGGACTTGCACTTGCAAAGAAGATCGATGCGGATCTGGTCCTTGCAAACGATCCCGATGCGGACAGACTGGGTGTTTACGTTAAGGATACAAAGAGCGGCGAGTACATTTCCCTTACCGGAAACATGTCCGGATGCCTTCTTGCGGACTATGAGATCATGTCCAAGAAGGAAAAGGACGGAAAGCTTCCCGATGACGGAATGCTGATCACAACCATCGTTTCCACCAACATGGCAAAGGACATCGCCGAGTACTATAAAACAGGCTATACCGAAGTTCTGACGGGCTTCAAGTTCATCGGCGGTAAGATGAGAGAATTTGAGGAGACCGGAAAGGGAACCTATCTCTTCGGATTCGAGGAGAGCTACGGCTGCCTTATCGGAGACCACGCACGTGACAAGGACGCCGTGGTCGCAACAATGGCACTTTGCGAGGCTGCAGCCTACTACAAGACCAAGAACATGACTCTTTGGGATGCCATGATCGAGCTCTATGAGCGTTACGGCTACTACAAGGATGACATCATTTCCGTAACCATGAAGGGCATCACCGGGTTGCAGAAAATCGGAGAGATCATGGAGACCCTCAGAAAGAATCCCGTAAAGGAGATCAGCGGTCTCAAGACTCTGGCTGTTCGCGATTACAAGCTGGATACAAGACAGGATCTTAAGACGGGAGAGATCACAAAGACAGGTCTTCCCAACTCCAACGTTCTCTACTACGAGCTGGAAAACAATTCCTACCTCTGTGTACGTCCTTCGGGAACCGAACCCAAGATCAAGCTTTACTTCGGTGTTAAGGGAACCTCCCTTGAAGATGCTGATGCAAGATCTAAAAAGCTGGGTGCGGAAGTCAAGGCACTTCTGGAAAGCATGTAAGACGGGCAACGGTTAGGAGTACTGATGATAAAATATGTTTTGATTGATCTGGACGGCACCATAACGGACTCCGAAGAGGGAGTGACGAAATGCATAGCATATGCCCTGGAGTCCTTCGGTATCAGGGTAGACAGTCTGAAAAGCCTGAGAAAGTACATCGGGCCGCCCATTACCTGGTCATTTGCCGACGCGGGGCTCACACCTGAGCAGATCGAGCCGGCGATCCGCAATTATCGCGAAAGATACGAGCGGGAAGGCCTGTTTGAAGCGAGGGTCTACGACGGAGTTCCGGAAATGCTCAAAACTCTGCATGCTGCGGGAAAGAAGCTGATCCTTGCCACTTCCAAGCCCATAGGGTTTGCCGAAAAGGTGATGAAGCATTTCGGGATGGATGTCCTCATGGACGATCTTTGCGGAGCCGGCTCCGATACGGAGAGGAACACAAAGGCTGCCGTACTGGAGTACATCCTCGAGAAACACTGCATTACGGACAAGTCGGAAGCTTTGATGCTGGGTGACACGAGATTTGACGTGGAAGGGGCCAACATCGCAGGCCTTAAGACCATGGGAGTCCTTTGGGGCTTCGGCAGTCGCGAAAGCCTGGAGAAGGAAGGCGCAGCCTACATTGTTTCCACTCCGGAAGAAGCGGCGGAAAATATTATAAATTTATAAAATATTGAAGTGCAACTGTTTGAATAGTTGCACTTTTTTGAATTCTTTGCTAAAATGGTATGAAATCGGATATATGCATTTTATGACGTTGACCAAGGAGGAAAAAACCATGGCAAAGACCGTCGGCGAACAAATGGCCATTATTAACAGTTTGCACAAAAGGCATGAAACCATTTACAGAGATTATGCCGCTAAAATGGGCGTTTCTGAAATGTGCTTTTGGATCCTGTATGCTATCTGCAGCTACAAGAGACCCATCACACAGTATGAGCTGGTCCGGGACTGGGGCTACTCCAAACAGACAGTCAATTCCGCGGCAATGAAGCTTCTTGAAGAAGGGTACATTTCCGCTTCCGAAACCAACACGGGAAGAAGAAAAAAGTATCTTGAGATGACGGAAGCCGGTGAAAAATTTGCCGAAAAGGTGGTCTATCCCATGATATTTGCAGAGAGAGCATCCCTGAATTTCCTTTCTGTTGAAGAAAGAGACTTCTTTATAGATGTTTACACAAAGCAGATGGATTTCCTGGAGAGAACGGTGGCTCCCATATCAAAATAAGATCGATCCGCATCCTTGCGGAAGTAAAGCATATTTTTTCGGCAATTACATGAAATTTCAGCATCCCCACGGGCGGGATGCTATTTTATTATTTGGTAATTGAATAATAGCTTCTGTGCCTGTACAATAAAAGAACTTGAAATTTAGACCAAGGGGTGTTTTTGAATGAGATACTACATTTCCGATTTGCATTTTTTTCACGGAGACATGAATGAGAACATGGACAACCGGGGGTTTGCTTCCGCAGAGGACATGAACGAATACATGATCGGGAAATGGAACGACAGGGTGCGAAGTAACGATGAAGTTGTGATACTGGGGGATTTTTCCTTCGGTAAGGCAGCGGAGACCATGGAGCTTTTGGAGACCTTAAAGGGCAGAAAGTATATGATCGCGGGAAATCATGACAGATTTTTGAGCGACAAGAAGTTTGATACCGCAATGTTCAAGTGGATAGCGGATTACAAAGAGGTCAGGGATAATAAGAGAAGAGTGATCCTGAGCCACTACCCCGTGTTCTGTTACAAGGGACAGTTTCACAGGGATAAGGAAGGCAATCCCAAAACCTATATGCTTTACGGGCATGTGCACAACACTTTTGACGAACTATTGGTGAACAGGTTTCAAAACATTACCAGAAGCGTGGTGAGACCCGGATTTGAAGACCCTGAAGAGGGAAGGATACCATGTCATATGATAAACTGCTTTTGCATGTTCTCGGATTACACTCCTCTGACTTTGGATGAATGGATCGAAAATGATGCAAAGCGCAGGTCAACGTTGCCGGATGATTTTTAGGATCTGAACAGGGAGCAGAGTAGATTCATGGATATTTTCGAAGAAAAATCGTTATTCAGAAAAGAGGCAAAACAAATAATCGAGGATCTGGACTACGACGAAATGCTGGAATCGGACGAGGCTATAATACAGGCGGTACTTGCGAACCGTGCATATAAAGACTCGACGTCCGTTTTCATCTACGTCAGCATGGAGAACGAGCCGGATACCCTTAAGATCATACAGGATGCGCTTAGGAGCGGAAAAGAGGTCTATGTCCCGAAGTGCGGGAAAAAGCCATCCATGAAGGCAGTCAGGATCTATGCCCTTAAAGATCTGAAACCCGGAAAATTCGGGATCTTGGAACCGGAATCGGATGAAGGGTACGAGGGAAAGATCGATGTGGCTGTGGTACCATGTCTGGCAGCGGCGTCCAACGGTAAAAGACTGGGACACGGCGGGGGTTACTACGATCATTTTCTGGGAGGCAGAGACATCTACAAGATCTGTCTGTGCAGAAAAAAACTATTAAAAAAGGATTTACCTGCGGATGAGTTTGATGTTATTATGGATGAAATTTTAACCGATTGAATCGGGGGAAGGGGAGACAAATGTACACACATACGGTGCAATACTACGAAACTGACAAGATGGCGGTAACTCATCACTCCAATTACATCCGCTGGATGGAAGAGGCAAGGGTGGATTTTCTGGAAAAGAAGGGCTGGCCTTTTGCAAGGCTTGAGGAAGAGGGCATCATATCCCCCGTTCTTTCCATAGACTGCCGTTACAAAAAGCCTTCAAGGTTTTCCGACAAAGTGGACATCGAAGTGTCCGTTGCGGAGTTTAACGGAGTGAAACTTAAGCTTTCTTACAGGATGTTCATCAAAGAAACATTGATCTGTGAGGGAGAAAGCGGTCATTGCTTCGTAAATGCCGACGGAATGCCGATAAGACTGAAGAAAGAGTTCCCGGACTTTTACGAAATGCTGGAAGAGGAACTTAAGGAACAATAAATTTAAGGATCCCGATACAATCTGTACGGGATCCGTTTTTTTGGCTTTATGCTTTTTCTTTTTTCTGCTGCTTTTTGTGCGACTGTCTGTTCTTTGATCTTTGTCCCTGCTTCGAGCGTGCCCTGTTTCCCTTTCCTGCTGCCTTTCCGTCCTGTTCGCCTTGCTTCTTTGCGGGAGCCTCAGCCTCGGGCTTCTCTTTTTCCACGGGAAGCTGCAGGTTCTTTAAGACCTTCTTTTTATCCTGATGGTTTCTGATGTTCACTACCTTGTGGATGTTGTCGGGACCCAGCTTTTCGTCCACGTCAAAGACATCCCTGTGAGCCTTGACAAAGGCTGAGAAGCTCACGTACTTGTAATTTCGTACATCGAAGCCCGGAACGCTTTTTCTGATCACATCGCCGATGTTGGCAAGATTTTCCCAATCGTCCTCAAGCACAGAAGCGATCTTTTCCACGATGGCTTCTTCCGTGGGGATCTCGATGATCTTGTCCACAACGGGGATGGGTGCCGCCACATCATCCGCAACGGGAGCGGGGATCTCGGGAACTTTTGTCTTAACAACGCCCGCTTTGAACAAAACATCAAGTACCTTGAATTCGTTGCAGGCCTGAGCCAGAGCTTCGGGAGTCTTGGATTCACCCATTCCGATGATGATCTTTCCGGATTCCTTGAGCCTGTAAACCAGCTTTGTGAAATCGGAATCGCTGGTGACAAGGAAAAAGATATCTACGATGTTTCTGTAGAGGATGTCCATGGCATCAATGGTGAGAGCCTGGTCGGCAATGCTCTTGTTGTTTGCATAGGAGAGCTGCAGTGCAGGTGAAATGCCGTACTTCGGCATTATTGCCATCCACTGCTTCACCGTGGGTGAGCTGATGGAGCCGTAAAGCTTAAAAAGTGTGATGTCACCGTACTTGTCGGCCTCTTCTTTTATGAGTGTCGCATATTTTTGAGAGATGTTATCGCCATCTATGAGGATCGCTATCTTTTTTTCGTCCATATTTCTTCCTTCAGTGATATTGTTATATTTGCATAGGATTACACGCTTCTATGGTAACACAAGGTAAGGACCTATTCAAGCAAAAAAACACCCAAAGTCCCGTATAAGAGGCTTTGGGTGAGAAAGTCATGTTTTGTTATTTTGCAATAACCTTTGTGATGTGAGGCTGAGCTCCGTTGTACCAGTACAGGAAGCCTTCGATGTCGATCTTGTCGCCTGCCTTGAGAGCTTCAACTGCCTTGTAGGTGTCGGAGTTCTTGTCGCAGAGATAGGACTCAACAACCATTGTGTAAACGGTTCCGTTCAGGTTGACCTTGAGATAAAGGTCATCACCCTGTGTGCCCGAACCATCCCACTTGTATGTTGCGGGAGCTTCTACGGTAAGACCCTTTACAGTGATGAACTTGTTCTGCTTTTCGATAAGAGCGTCTGTTCCGTATATGCTTGTGATGTCTTCTGCCTTAGCAACGTAGGTGTTCTTTGTGTCATAGATCTGAAGAGAGCAATCGGAGATCTCAACTTCGCCTGCCCATTCAGCCTTGTATCCGGTAACACGGATCATTGTGCCGGGAACCAGCTTCTTGTAATCATCTTCGGAAACTTTGCACTCATAAAGGAAGTATCCGCCGTCCTTGTCCTGAGTGTAGATGGTTGCAACGCCCTGACCGTCCTTTTCCCACCAGGACTGAGCTGCCTGGAAGTAGGTGTAAACGGTTACTTCGCTCTCAATAGCAGCTGCCGCGTACTCTGCGTAGGTCATTCCGTCTTCGGGAACAGCGTTCTTGGATCCGCATGCAGCAAGGGAAAGAACGAGAACTGCAGCGAGGATCATTGATAAGGTTTTCTTCATATATTGTTGCCTCCAATTATATGTTGTGCCGTAACGGTACGGCAAAATGGGTTGATACGTGCGGACGGTGAGGGTGTCCGCAGTATTTTACGCGCACATTATACTATCGTTGGAGTGTAATGGCAAGAATAAAATAACCTTTGTGAATTATTCGTCGGCTTTGTGTTTTTTCAGACATTGGCGGACAAACACCGCCGCGATTACGATCCAGGCTGCTCCGAGACCGGAAAGGAGTAAAACGGAAAGGGCGGGAAGTTCGCCCAGTTCCGTGGGCTCGGCACCGTTGATGGTCTTGATCTGATCCAGACGATAGAGCGCGTTGACATCCTTGTACATCCTGTTTACAAAATCGCTGTTAAAAGTGCCTCCTCGTCTCATGCCCTTTACCGTGTTTTCGATAAGTGCCCCGGCCGCTTCCCTGAGAGACGCTGAACCGTTAAAAACGGGAGTGATGAAGGTGTTATCGGCATTTCCCAAAAGGAGTTTGGCTGCTTTTATCTTAACCTCGTAATGGGTGGTGTCGTCCTCCCCCATGCGGGAGATGTAGTCCAGGTACTCTTCGGAGTTCTGTGCCTTAAGAGTAACGGGAACATAGCCCTCCGTCTGGGAGTAGGCGATCTGAACCTCATTTGTTAAAAGAAACTGTGCAAAGATCCAGGAGGCCATGACTTCTCCGGGATCCTCCGCATTAAACAGGCATATGCTGGGACCCTGGGAGATCATTTTGGGCGCATTCTGATCGAACTGTGGGATCATCTTTACTTCTGTCTCAAAATCCCTCATCTGATCCGCACTGATGTCGTGGAGGGGAGCCGCAGAGCCCATCCAGGTGGCGCCCGCGGTTGAATCTATGGCAAAGATGCATTGATTTGCATTTAAGAAGTTTCCGGGGTAGCTGGAGATCTTAAAGGTGGAAAAAGCCTTGCTCTTGCCGTGCTTTGCGATCTCTTCCAGAAGCTTTGTGGTCGTGTCGTTAAAGATGAGAATGTTCCCAGAATCGTCAGAGTAGCCCGCATTCAACTGTTTGAGCTGAGTGATCATCATGTTGTCCGTGGATTTGTAGATGAATGGGATCAGGACATTCTGTCCGTTCACCTTGTAGGTGCCGTCCTCATTTTTTTCAAGAGCCTTTTCCGAAGTCTCCCACACAAAGTCCCAGGTGACCTGCTCGGGAATCTCAACCCCCATGTTGTCCAGCAGGGTCTTGTTGATGTAAAGAGCTTCCGTGGAACGCATGAAGGGGATCGCATAGTGCTTTCCGTCAAGGATACATTCCTCCAGGAAACGGGGGACCATCTCCGAAAGTGCCGGGGAGTCAAACTTCAGTTCGCTTCCTCCCAGCCCGTACTTTGGGTTTGTGAAAAGGTCGTCCAAAGGCACCATCACATTCCGCCCGGTCATATAAGTCGCGATATGATCCGGGTAGGTGATGCAGACGTTGGGTGTTGTATTCGTGGAAATATTGGTGATAACGTCGTTGTAGATGGCTGCGTAATCGGTGTAAAGCCTGATGTTCACGGTGATGTTGGGATAGAGCCTGTTAAAAGCCTCCACCGCTTCGTTGTAAATGGCCACCTGACGTTTGTTGGTGTCGTTTTTTGCCCAGAAGGTGATCTCGTAAGACTTTGATGTGTCAAACTCTTCCGGGATCACAAAGCTTTCCTGATGTCTGGAACCGTGACAGCCGGCAGTGAGGCTCAGTGCAAGGCACAGCCCTGCTGCAGCTGCCTTAAAAGAGACTTTCCTCATCCTTTCGTACCTCCTCTCGCAACGCCCGCCATTATCTTTTTCCTGAAGATCAGGAAGAGCAGGATGAGAGGCAGGGAGATGACTACGACTGCCGCCATCATGGCAGGGATGTTTTCACGTCCCATTCCGTTTTCCCTGAGTTCCTGTATGCCGTTGGACACCAGGAAGTAGTTTGGATCGTCGGTGATGAGACGGGGCCAGACATAGGAATTCCAGCATTCTATGACCTTCAGGATGATGATGGTGATAATGGTGGGGCGACACATGGGGACCATGACCTTAAGGAGATAGCGCATATCCTTCGTGCCGTCCACCTTTGCCGCCCAGTAAAGCTCGTCGGGGATTGCGGCGAAGTTTTCCCTGAGGAGATAGATGTAGAAGACCGAGGCAACGGAAGGCAGGATGAGACCTGCGAACGTGTTCCGCATCCCAAGATCCGTAACTGTGACAAAGTTGGTGATGATGACCAGTTCGTTGGGGATCATCATAAGTGAAAGGAAGAGGGTGAAAAGAAGATCTCTTCCTTTGAATTTAAGCCTCGCAAAAGCAAAAGCGGAAAGCACTGCCACAACCAGCAGAAGGAGGGTCGTCGCCACTGTGAAGAACAGTGTGTTCAGCAGGTACTTCCCCAAGGAGATGGCGGTAAAGACATTGGAAAAATTCCCCAAGGTGGGCGGGATCGCGATGAATCTCGGAACGTATTCCGCATTGTATGCTCCGTAGCTCTTAAAGGAGGTCAGGATCATCCAGTAGAAAGGAAAGATGACCATTAGGGCCCAGAGGGACAGACCGGCGTAGATCAGGGCATTGGCTATGGCCTTTCTTTTTTTCTCGGTTTCTTTGATACCGGCGTAATTCAGATTGTTACCCACAGCATTTTCCTCCTAGTAGTGTACATGTTTCCGGCTTACCAGCAGGTTTATGCAGGTAATGGTCATGATGATGGCAAAAAGAATGATGGCTGCGGCGGATGCGAAGGAAGGGAAGCCTCCTCCGGTGCCGTAAAGCATGTCATAAACGTATCCCACGATGGTGTTCATCCCTGCGGAATTCAGATCCGTACCGAAGATGGCCACCTCGTCGCTGTATGCCTTAAAGGCTCCGATAAAGCCTGTGATGATGAGATAAAAGACGGTGGGACTGATCATGGGGAGAGTGATCTTTAAAAAGAGCCTGCGGGGAGGGGTGCCGTCCACTCTCGCGGCGTTGTAGTAGATGTCGTCCACGGAAGCGATGGCTGAGGTCAGGAGCAGGATCTTAAAGGGAAGTACCACCCAGACAGTGTAGAAGCACATTACGAACATCTTTGCCCAGTAGGGACCGTCGATGAAATCGATGGGGCCCGCCCCGAAGAGCTTTATCACCATATTTATGAGGCCGTCCGTGTAGGCCGTTTTCTTGAAGAGGATCATGAAAACAAGGCCGACGGCCAGTGTGTTTGTCACATAGGGAAGAAAGAATACAGTCTGAAAAAGCTCTCTGAGTTTTGTAATTCGGCTTAAACCAAGAGAGATCATGAGAGCAAGGAATGTTGAGACAGGAACGGTGATGATCACTATGATGAATGTGTTTCGGACAGCCTGCAGAAAGTAGGTGTCGTGAAGAACATAGGAGAAATTGTAGAGTCCGGTACCGTAGTAGGTTTGAGATGCAAAATCAAACCCCTCTTCAAAGGAGTAGATAAGGACATCCACCAAAGGGTAGACCATAAAAATGCCGAGAAAAAGAATGGCGGGCAAAAGATAGAGCCATGCTTTTTTACTGTTTTCTTCCATAGGATCTTTCCAATCTGATTTATTTGGGGAAGGCATCATGTTAAAGCTTTACCCCGAGACAATTATAGCAAAAATAATCCAATATTCAACAACCTATGTAATAGGGACAAGTCAAAATTTTCCTTGTCAATATGCACAAAAAAAACGATTTTTTTGAACCGCTTTTGTGCATATTGGTAAAAATATTACTTCCTCAAGTAAAAGATTTACGTTTACTTTAGACAAATTTTATAGGAAAATGAGCTTGCTAAAGAAAAGGAGGGTACAGCAGTGAAGAAAAGCAATGTGATAAATGCGATCGGAGCCGCGGTGCTTTCGGGACTGATCCTGCTTTCCGGCTGCGGAGGTTCGGCAGCTGCGGGAGCTTACACCGGACCTTATCTTGGAAAGTGGGCGTACAATCACGACAAAGAAAAGACTGCCCTTGTCATCGATGACGAAGGCAAGGCCAAGCTGGACGGCAAAAAGTACACCTGCACGGAAACGGAAGATTCCATGATCCTTCAGAACGAAGAGGGGGATTCCGTAAAGATCGTTTTTAAGAGCAACGAAGGCGACCAGAACGAGATACTTGTTTACAAACCCACCCGTTACAAGAGAGAATCGGGAACGGAGGGCATCATCGGAAGCTGGACCTGTGACAAGTGGAGCTTTCAGTTTACAGAAAGCGGAACCTTCCTTGAAGACGGTTATTTCCCCGGGTATTATGCGGTCGACGAAGAAGATTCCGTCATAGTACTGATATACAATGACATGTTTGAAAACACCGTCATTCCTTATACACTGGATGGTGATGAACTGTGTCTGGATTATCCGTGGGACATGGTAAGAAAATAATTCAGGATTTATGATCCGGAGCATTGAAGAAGACGTTCTTCGGGGCAGGGAATTCCGGGTCTCAAATAAATCAATCAAAGCCCGTTAATCAAATGAAGCAGGTACCGCTTCAGAGAGAGAAAGGGTACGCGGCCCGAAAGGGCAAAAAACACATATTTTAGGAGGTATTATGAAGAGAAGACTTATCGCATTGGCTCTTGCAGCAGTTATGGTTCTTTCCGCAGCAGCTTGTGGAAAAGGCGGAAGCAAGGGCAAGACAAAACTTGAGATGTGGTGTATCGCTACGGAGTCCGACTCCAACCGTAAGTCCTATGAACTGGCTATAGCAGACGTTACGGCAGCTCATCCCGAGATCGATTTCACTTGGGAGTCATTTGAGAACCAGTCATATAAGACAAAGATCAAAGCAGCAGTGGCAGCTGATGAAATGCCCGACATCTTCTTTACATGGGCTTGCGCATTCCTTGGCGATTTCGTAGATGCAGGACGTGTTTACTGCCTCGACGAAGAGTACAAGAACTGGTCAAAAGAGCTTGATGTGAAGATGCTCACTAACTCAACATATAACGGAAAGCATTACGGTGTTCCCACAACAATGAACATTGTAGGCCTTTTCGCTAACATGGACATCCTTAAGCAGGTTGGCTACACAGAGGTTCCCGGAACTTACAAAGAGTTCATCGAGTGCTGTGACAAACTTATTAAGGCAGGATACATCCCCTTCGGTTGCGCAGGTAAGGAAACATGGTGCGTTACAGAGTACCTTGAGTCCGTTATCGAGAAGAGTGCAGGCGCAGAAGTTCTGAACGACATCTTCCTCGGAAAGTCCACATGGAACAACAAGGACGTAGCAGACGCTGTTGATACTTTCCAGGCTATGGTTACAAAGGGCTACTTCGATCCCAACGGAATGGCTCTCGGAAATGATGAAGTTAAGGCTAACTTCATGAAGGGCAAGTATGCATTCTACATGAACGGAACATGGAACTGCGCAGACTTCGCTAAGAACGCAGAATTCTTCCCGAAGGTAAAGGTTGCAGAGTTCCCTGTTATCAACGCAGACAAGTCTCAGCTCGGACAGCTCATCGGCGGTCCTTCCGATACACTCGCTGTTGCAAAGAGCAGCAAGAACGCAAAGACAGCCGCAGCATTCGCATTTGAGCTCGGCAAGGAGATCTGCCATTACGGTTACCTTGACGGATGCGGACTTCCCGCTTGGACACCTTACTACGATACATCTTCCGTTAATGCTCTTACACGTTCCGTTGCGGACATCGTAGCAAACTCCAACTTCATGGTTCTGTTCGGTGATACAGCTCAGAGCGCTGACTCCGCTAACATCTATCTCTCCTATGTAGAAAAGGTTTACGGATGCCAGATCGACGGCAAGGGCTTCATCGCAGGACTTGCAAAAGACATTAAGTAATTTTCATCTTCAATTTTTCTCCAATTAACGGGGCGGCCTTCCCTATAACAAAATATAGGAAAGGCCGTTTTTTAAAAGGAATGATAACATGCGAACATCAGATATCACCTCAGATAAAAACAGAAAAAAAGAGATCATGAAAGGCCTGACCATAGCGGCCTTCCTTGCGCCGGCACTTTTACTCTTTGTCGGTGTGCTGATCGCTCCCATCTTCATGTCGACCTACTACAGTTTCTTTGACTGGAACGGAATGGGAAGCAGAACATTTGTAGGATTTAAGAATTACGCAGAACTTTTTACAAGTGAGGATTTTAAGTTCGGTCTGGCTTTGAGAAATTCGCTGCTTCTTGCAGTTTTATCGGTTTTTATACAATTACCTCTGTCGCTTGCGTTGGCGCTGGCGCTCGGAAAAGGGATAAAGGGAGAAAGAGGCTTCCTGTCCGTTTTCTTCGCACCGGTGCTGATCTCCACGGTGGTTATCGGTCAATTGTGGTTAAAGATCTACAACCCCGATTACGGCCTTTTGAATGCAGCATTGAGAGCAATTGCGGTGGAAAAAACGAACGATCCTGAAGGGAACGTGATAGTACTAAAAACGTTGGAAGATGTGTTGGTTAAATGGTCAGGCGACGTGAAAGACGTTCTCTGGCTCGGGAACCAGAAGATCGCTCTCGGCGCTGCCTTTGTCCCCATCCTCTGGCAGTACGTCGGATACCATATGCTTCTTATGTATGCGGGCGTTAAAGGCGTTCCCGTTGACCTGAGAGAAGCCGCAATGCTTGACGGAGCGTCTGCGGGGCAGGTCAACAGATATATCGTGCTCCCCTACATAAAGCCCATAATAAAGATCAGCGTTATTTTTGCGGTAACGGGCTCCCTTAAGTCCTTTGACCTTATTTATGTTTTAACCAACGGCGGACCTTTCCATTCAACAGAAGTGCCCAGTACCCTGATGATCAGCCTTATGTTCCTTAGAAACCGTTACGGTATGGGAAGTACAATTGCAGTTATCCTCATAATTTTATGCTTTGCTTTTGCGTTGTTGATCGGTGCGGCTTTCAGGAAGGAGGATTAGGATGAACGAGAACGAGATTTATAAAGTCAAAAAAACTAATCCCATAATAAAGCCCATCATCTACACATTACTTACCATATGGACTTTGATAAACATTTTCCCCATTTACTGGATGTTTACGTTCTCCCTTAAGGATAATGCAGAGATCTTCGGTGATAACATCGCGGGACTCCCCAAGAACTGGCTCTGGGAAAACTATGCACGGGCAATGACCGGCGGTAAGATGGGCATATATTTCCTCAACAGTATCATCATTTCCGCGGCAACAATTGTTCTGACGCTGATCGCAGCGGTCATGGCGACCTATGCCATGTCAAGGATAGTCTGGAAGGGCAGGAAGATCATGAACAAGTTCTTCATGCTGGGACTCACCATTCCCATTCATTCCGCAATCCTTCCGGTTTACATGACACTGAAAAATCTCCATCAGCTGAACAGCTATCAGGCGCTGATAATTCCCTATTCTGCTTTCTCGCTTGCCATGGCGATACTCATCTGCATGGGATTTATGGACGACATACCGAAGGAACTGGACGAAGCGGCCAAGATCGACGGCTGCGGTATCTGGGGAACCTTCTTTAAGGTCATTGTGCCTCTCATGACACCGGCTCTTTCCACCATCGGGATCTACACATTCCTGCAGTGCTGGAACGAACTCATGTTTGCCAACGTATTTAACTCCAGAACCCAGTACAAGACATTACCTGCAGGTATCAATGAGCTTTTCGGAACACACACCACAGACTGGGGCCCCGTAGGAGCCGCACTTGTTCTGGCTACCTTCCCCACACTTCTGGTTTATGTTTTCCTGAGCAAGAAAATACAATCAAGCTTTATGGCCGGAGCCATTAAAGGTTAATGCTTTAAAAATCCCCCCGGATATGTTAGAATGCAGTCATAGAAGAATGTATCGGGGTACGGATCTATGAAATGGGTTAAGAATTATCTGAATAAGTTTTTTGATTCCGGCGCACACAATTCCCTTGCTGTGCGCCTTTGGAGTATTTTAGCCATGATCCTTGGCCTTTTGGCCGTCACTTTTGCGGCTGCCATGATCATGATCAACCTGAATACTAAAAAGGAAAACACCATAAGGGAAGCGGAAACACTGATCAACGGCGTTACCGCCACCATCAACGGTAATATTGCAAACTACAAGGACATTTCCAGGCTCATCATGATCAATCAGCAGGTCATGAAATTCATGAGGGCGGATGAGGTGGATCCGGGACTCAGGAATGACACGATCTACGGTGTAAATGACGTGCTGAATGTGTGTAACAGTATCGATTCCGTTTTCATTTTCAGAAACGACGGAGAGTACATTTCCACCGGAAAAGGCATATACTACATTGACCATGAGACCATGAATACAGGTGTCTGGAAGGAAGAGATCTATGAGAAACTGGGCGGAGCCATCATCCGTATGAACGGTAATTACGCAGTGTTCAGGCAGAGCGGGGATCAGATCGTGACCATTGCCCGTGCTGTTTACGACATTTATTCCCAGAAGCGCACGGGCATACTCCTTATGAACATCTCCACAAAGATGCTGGCAACAGCCGTGGGAAGCATAGAAAATGCGGATGTGTGCATAGTTTCGGAAAATGGAACTTATCTTGCGGGAGCAAAGGATCTGGCGGATCTTTTTGATAAAGGCTACTGTACGGGAAAGATCGTACACAAGGATAACGGTGACGGACATTTTCACATGGTCTCCGGATACAAGCCCGATGGTCTGCCCTTGATAATCCTTTGCAGAGTACATCCTTCAAGGTCAAGAGTCCCTATCATGATCATTTTCGTGCTGCTTTTGCTTCTCGGGGCGTTTACCGCATCTTTGAGCATGCTTGCTTCCTACATCACAAAGGATATCAACGGACCTATTTTCGAGCTTTCCGAAGCCATGGAGGACACCAAAAGATCCGGATGGCTAAAAAAGATCGATGTCAAAATGCCGGACAACGAGATCGGACAGCTTGCGGATTCCTACAACAGCATGAACGAGTACCTTCAGGAAGTACTTAACAGACTGATCGACAAGGAAAAGGCCGTTCAGAGAGTAGAAATGAGAGTGCTTCAGGAGCAGATCAAGCCTCATTTCCTTTACAATTCCCTTGAAACCATCAGCTACATGGCTTGCGAGGCAGGTGCTGACAAGGTGTATTCCGCGCTGGAGACTCTGGGAAGTTTTTACAGGAACTTCCTCAGCAAGGGAGACAGGGAAATCCCGTTAAAAAGAGAGATACAGATCATCAGAGACTATCTTTCCATACAGAAACTGAGGTACGGAGAGAACATCAACGATGAATATGACATAGATGAGAGCGTTCTGGATGTGATGATACCCAAACTTATTCTGCAGCCGCTGGTGGAAAACAGCATCTATCATGGCATCAGAGTCAAGGGGGAACCGGGGGTCATCATGATCTCCGCAAAGCCGGAGAATAAGGATCTCGTCGTTACGGTACACGATACAGGTGTGGGAATGACCGAAGAGCAGATAGAGAGCATACTTTCCGAAACAGAAGATGACGGTGAGGAAGATGCGCTTTCGGGATTCGGCCTTAAAGGTACCATAAGAAGGATCAGATACTATTGCAAAGACAAAGATGCCATAAGGATCACCAGTGAAGAAGGTGAATACACAGAGATCAGGCTGAAGATAGCAATGAGATCAAATGGGGAGGGAGAATAAAATGTACAGGGTTATGATCATCGACGACGAGATCTCCGCAAGAAACCTGATGAAGGTTTCTATTGACTGGAGAGCCCTGGAAATGGACGTTGTCGGAGAAGCGGGAAGCGGAATAGAAGCCATCAATATTATTGATGATGTCAAGCCGGACATTGCCATAGTTGACATTTCCATGCCATTCATGAACGGTATAGAATTCACCGAAGTGGCTTCCAAAAGGTATCCGGATCTCGCAATCATAATAATGACTGCCATGGATGATTTTGAATATGCCAGAAGATGTGTAAGTCTGCCGGTGTTTGAGTATATGCTGAAACCCATAGTCAGATCCGAATTCACTGCGACACTCTTAAGACTTAAGGAAAAGCTGGACAGGAAATTTGCGGAGGTCAGGAGAAGGGGAATCACAGAAACTCACGACGACGCGGCCATGGACAAGAGCACCATCGATCAGATCAGAGAATACATTGAAAACAATTACAGGGATTCGAAGATCAATCTTACGTCTGTGGCACAGCAGTTTGGCTTCAGCTCCAGTTATCTGAGCAGAAGGTTTAAACAGGAGACGGGGAAGAACTTCATTGAGTATCTGACGGAATGCAGGATGGAAAGGGCGATCCTCATGGCGGGAGAAAACGCCAAGATGTTCTGCACATCCAATGAGGTTGGTATCCCTGACACCGCCTACTTCGGAAAATGTTTTAAGAAATATACCGGAATGAGCTACTCAGAGTTTGTGGCGGCAAAAAAGAAGCAGTAATGAACGCTTCTTTTTTTTCTTGAATTTTTTTGAAACCTTAAAAACAGGGGGATGCATCGCTAAGTTAAAGTGATAATAAATAGGCATAAAATGAGTAGAGTTTTCCGCCAATTTATGATAAGATTTCATAGGATGAGGTTATGATACTCTGATCAAGGGGGTCAACAGTATGAAGCTATTTAAAATGCCGGATTTAAAAAACCTTAAGCAAAAAAAGCCCAATCTCAAATTCAAGGGGATGGGAACAAGCCTGTTACGTACGCTTTCCATTGCATTCATGGTGCCTGTGGTGCTTACCGTTATCCTGGGTGTTGTTTCTTACAATGTTGCATCCGACAGCATCATCTCGACCTACAAAGAGACGGCAAAGTCTACGGTTTTTGCGGAAGCAAACTATTGTGAACTGGTTTGTGACTCCATTTCAACCAAGGCACTTGAGCTGGTTCTCTCTTCAGACACTGCCACTTTCTATTCAATGTACTATAAAGACAAGACTGCTTCGGGCTTTGCCACTCAGTTGCAGGCAGTGAAGAAGGAACTATCAAACCTTCTTTCTACCAATGACCATATATTCTCCTACACCGTTATTCCGGATCAGGGAACAGGTATGTCGTCCTTAAGCTTCAAACTTGAAGCCGGCGACCAGTATCAGGGATTCAAGAGCAGTCCCGAAGGTCAGTACTTCGTTGAAAACACAGCCACAAGAAACGGATGGTTCGGTTATCATTCCTACATCGATGAGTATACAAGCTCCGACACCACCAAGTACGCTTTTACCTACATCCAGAGGATGACCAGAGGTGACAATTATCTTATTCTGGACATGAAGCTTTCCACAGTTGAGGAAATGCTTGTAAATCTTGACTTCGGCGATAACAGCTTTGTGGGTCTGATCTCGAGAGACGGCCGTGAAGTTGCTATGGCCTGCGGAACCGGCGTTGTTACCGAACTTCAGAAGAACGAAGGCTACGTTATCTCCCACAAGTTCTACAATGACATTAAAGATCTGGAAGAAACCTATTCTTCCGATATCAGATACAACGGAAAGAAGTACATGCTGATAGCAGAACCCGTCGAGGGGACCGGCCTCATCTTATATGCACTGATCCCCGAAGCAAATGCGACCGGTCAGGTGAGGTCCATCAGAACGATCACACTGGTATTGGTAATTGCAGCTGTTGTCATTGCTCTCGGTATCGGATACTTCATTTCCACAGGCATTTCCAAGGCCATGAGACACATGTCCAGAGGACTTGAGAAAGCAGCAGGCGGTGACCTGACAAGAGTTTTCAAGACTTACAGAAGAGATGAATTTGCAACCCTTACGGCGAGCCTGAACACCATGATCACAGGCATACATGATGTCATGATGGACATGAAGGAATTCAGTAAGAAGGTTTCAGGTCTTTCCAGTGACGTGTCCAGGGACTCCGTAAGCATCAGCGAAGCTGCCCACAACACCACTCATGTAATGGATGAAGTGGCAAAAGGTATCATGGATCAGGCATCCAATACTGAAAGAAGTAACCGCCTGATGGTAAGCTTCTCCGAAAACATTGCGGAGGTTTCCAACAGGACGACTCTCATGGGCAGTGCCGCAGATGAGGTTATGGGCGCCGTTGAAGAAGGACGGACCATCGTATCCACACTGAACAGACAGTCGGATGTTACCGTTAAGCTCACACAGGAGCTTTTGAACGATATTAAGGAAGTTGAAAAGAACTCCCTTGAAATACAGAACTTTGTAAATGTTATCAGTGATATTTCCGAAGAAACAAATCTTCTTTCCTTAAATGCTTCCATTGAAGCTGCACGTGCGGGAGATGCGGGAAGAGGCTTCTCGGTTGTTGCGGATGAGATCAGAAAGCTGGCAGACCAGTCAATGGAATCCGGTAACAACATCAACCGTTTCGCTGCCATCATCGAAGAAACAACGAAGAAGACTACGGAATCAGCTCAGAAGACCGAAAAGATGATCATGGAGCAGGCTCAGTCCCTTAATGAGACGGTGGAAGTCTTTGCAAGGATCAATGAAAGTGTTGAAGCTCTTGTAAAGGATCTTCGGGAAACGCTCATTATGCTCCGTAAGGTTGATGAGGAAAAGGACGGTGTTCGTAACTCCTTACAGAACATCTCCACAGTATCGGAGGAGGTGGCTGCTTCCGGCGAGGAAGTAACCGCTACGCTCACCCAGCAGGCAGAGATCATTGCCCAGCTTTCATCCAAGGCTGTGGAACTCAATGAAGATGCTGAGAAGCTGAATGATGCGATCTCCAGATTCACAGTTTAAATTGCTTACAAGAATGTCTTTTTAAAGAATTTTCCTTTTATTATCGAAGGAAGGCACTTGGCCATTGGTCAGGTGCCTTCTTTCGTTAGCCGAAATGCCTCGCGAAGCGACTAAGATGCATTTCGGCGTCCGGTCAGGTTGCCGAAGGCAGCGTGACGTTTCCGCAGTGTTTATAATTATTTTAGAAAAATTATTAGCACTCACTATTGACGAGTGCTAATAATCGTGGTATAACGTAGTCAGAACAAAGGAGATGAATAAAAAATCTCCCCAAGGTTCCAATAACTCGTAAACAAAAGTTTCGGTACATGAAGAACACGTACCGCAGTAAGAAGGAGGAATGACTTATGTTTATGCCTACAGTTTTTGGAGATAACTATTTGGATGATTTCTTTGACTTTTTCCCTTTCGTGGACGACAAAGATTTCAGAAACACTGAAAAGAAACTTTACGGTAAGAATGCCGGCCACATAATGAAAACAGATGTCAAGGAACTGGATGATGCTTATGAACTTGAGATGGATCTTCCCGGATTTGAAAAGGAAGAGATCCAGATCACACTTGATGACGGGTACATGACGATCAATGCCGTTAAGGGCCTGGACAAGGATGAGAAGGAAAAGAAGAGCGGAAAGTACATAAGACGTGAACGTTACGTCGGATCCTGCTCAAGAAGCTTCTACGTCGGCGAGAACATCACCGAAGAGGACATCAAGGCTGAATTTAAGCATGGTATCCTTAAGCTTACGGTTCCTAAAAAGGATCCTCAGAAAGAGGTCAAGGAAAAGAAATATGTTGCCATTGCGGGCTGATCTCTCCGAGATCATGGGCTTCCGAAAGGAAGCCCTTTTTTTTACGGCTGATTTTTTACAATGGGTTCACAACAGATTTATTTACATTTCGGAAATTTTAGATTATACTATCGCACGATCATAAAAGGAATTTTATTCAGAAAGGAAGTAAACCATGATTTCTTGGAAGAATTTTGATGAGTTAAAGACGGTTAAAAAGCTTGAAAACACTGCTGAAACAGATTTGAGAACAGTGCTTGCCGGCGAAGAGGGAGCAAAAAGAGTAGCAAAATACTCCGTTCCCATGTCATCGGGTTTAAGTTACAATTTTGCCGCAAAGCAGGTAAATGACGAAACACTTACGATATTAAAGGAGCTTGCCGAAGAGGCACAGCTCAATGAGAAATTTGAAGCTCTCTATAACGGAGAAGTCATCAACACCGGTGAAAAGAGAATGGTGCTTCACCACATGACCAGAGGACAGCTGGGGAATGCGGTCCTTGACGGAAACACAGACAAGAGAAAGTTCTATGTTGAGCAGCAGCAGAAGATCGCCGATTTTGCAAATGCGGTCCATGCAGGAAAGATCGTTAACGAAAAGGGTGAAAAGTTCACCACAGCCGTTCAGATCGGTATCGGCGGAAGCGATCTCGGCCCCAGAGCCATGTATCTTGCTCTTGAAAACTGGGCAAAGAAGAACGGATGCTTCAAGATGGAAGCAAGGTTCATTTCAAATGTGGATCCCGATGATGCGGCAGCTGTGCTTAACGGCGTAGACGTTGCTCATTCTGTTTTCATCCTTGTTTCCAAGTCGGGAACAACTCTTGAAACACTTACAAACGAGTCTTTTGTAAAGGACGCTTTAAAGAAGGCCGGACTTGACCCTGCAAAGCATATGATCGCTGTAACCAGCGAGACTTCACCCCTTGCAAAGAGCGCTGATTACCTGGCTGCATTCTTTATGGACGATTTCATCGGCGGACGTTACTCCTCCACATCTGCGGTAGGCGGAGCAGTTCTTTCTCTTGCATTTGGTCCCGAAATTTTCGCCCGTTTCTTAAACGGCGCTGCAGCAGAGGATAAAAAGGCTGCGGAAAAGGATCCTATGAAGAATCCCGCAATGCTTGATGCCCTCATCGGAGTTTACGAGAGAAATGTACTTGGCTATCCTTCAACGGCTGTACTTCCCTATTCTCAGGCAATGAGCCGTTTCCCTGCTCATCTCCAGCAGCTTGACATGGAGTCCAACGGAAAGAGCGTTAACCGTTTCGGTGAGAAGATAAATTACGTTACAGGCCCCGTTATCTTCGGTGAGCCCGGAACCAACGGACAGCACTCCTTCTACCAGCTCCTTCATCAGGGAACAAATGCGATCCCCATGCAGTTCATCGCATTCAGGAACAACCAGATGGATACGGATGTTGTGATCCAGAGCAGCACCAGCCAGCAGAAGCTCTGCGCAAATGTAGCGGCTCAGATCATGGCTTTTGCCTGCGGTAAGCAGAACGATGATCTTAACAAGAACTTTGAAGGAAACCGTCCCTCAAGCATCATCATCGGCGACAGACTTACACCCGAGGCACTGGGTGCGATCCTTGCACACTTTGAGAACAAGGTAATGTTCCAGGGCTTCCTTTGGAACGTTAACAGTTTCGACCAGGAAGGCGTTCAGCTGGGTAAGGTCCTTGCAAAGAAGGTACTTGCTCACGAGACAGATGGTGCTCTTAAGGCATACAGCGATCTTTTGAATATCTGATAACACGAAAGCCGAAATGCCTCGCGAAGCGACTAAGATGCATTTCGGCGTCTGGTCAGGTTGCCGAAGGCAGCGTGACGTTTCCTTAATAAAGAGGGCATATGCCTGCGAAGGAGTGATCCGGCAGGCATATGCCTTATTTTTGGCTTGATTTACGATTAGTCCTGTGTTATAAACTATTTGTTGAGTTAAATATCAGTCCAGTTTCGGTTCCGGAGAGATCCGGATCAGGGGGAAGTTCGGTGAAAATCCGTCGCAACCACCATTACCGTAATTTGTTTCCCGAAAAAGGAAAACATTAAGTCGGAATACCTGCCGAAGCTGTGAGGTTATCGTAAGCCCGTGTGAAAAACGCGGAGCTTTCGAACATTTTTGGGTAAGAAGAATGCAACCGTTTAATCGCTTCAAGGACAGTTTTCGAAAGAAGGAACCTGACCTTGGATTATTTTGCGTGAAAACAGTTGCGTTTTGTTATCCTGAAGGAAACAAAACGCTTTTCTTTTGCAGATAAGGATGGGCTATGGGAAAGTACACAAAAGAGATGAGTATTCAGCTGCTCATCCAAAAAAAGAACAGTCTTTCGGCAGATGGTGAAGACCGTCTCCCGAGGCGTTCGGACTTCAGCGATGAAGAAGTCTGCGCCGTAAAGGCGTTTTTGGGACCCTGGCCCAGAGCTCTCGAAGCTGCAGGATTAAAGGATCCCAGAAGTGACGACAGGAAGCAGAAGAACATCGAAAAGAGGATCAGATCAAAAAGGCGAAGGACCGAAGCGAAGAAGGTCCAAGCCCAGGCTGAAAAGAAAATCAAAGGAGAGTAGACACATGAAAAAGTTTTTCGCAACATTACTTGCAACAGTCCTTTTGGTTGCTGCGGTAAATCCCGTTTCTGCCAAAGCAGGATTATTGATCTCTGCAAAGCCCGCTGACGTGGTTGTTTACGTTACCATTGCCAACGGAGACGTAAAGCTGGCTCAGGAGCCTGTTACCGTTAAGGACATTGATAACGACGGAGCACTTACCATCAATGATGCTCTTTACCTTGCGCATGAAGCAAAGTACAAAGGCGGAGCAGCTGCAGGTTACGGTTCCGCACAGAGCCAGTGGGGACTTTCCCTTACAAAGCTCTGGGGCGTTGAGAACGGCGGAAGCTACGGCTACTATGTTAACAATGCATCAGCTATGGGACTTGCTGATCCCGTTAAGAACGGTGACTACGTAAACGCATTTGTTTATCAGGATACCACAGCTTTCTCCGACAAGTATGCTTACTTCGATCAGGAAATCGTTACAGGAAACACAGGAAAGAACATCACCCTCACCCTTTCAGCAGCAGGCTATGATACTAACTGGGCACCCGTGACTCTTCCCGTTGCAAATGCGACTGTTACTGTTGACGGAAAGAAGACAAGCTACAAGACAGACGCTAACGGTAAGGTTACCATTAAGATCTCCGCTACAGGAAGACACGTTGTAAGTGCTGTTTCTGATACAGAGACTCTTGTACCCGCAGTTTGCATCGTAACATCCGGAAAGGATGCTACACCCAAGACAGGCGACAACACAATGACAGTGGTTGCATTCCTTATGATCCTTGCAATGGCAGGTGTTGCAGTGAGTGTTATCTATGGCAAAAAGGCTGATGAGCAGTAAAATAATAAAAACATTATCGTGCATGATTGCAGGCATCTTTTTGGTGTCTGCAATTTTGCCTTTTACGGTGAAAGCCGCTTCGGAAAATGAGATCAATCGGTATATTGAGGACATCATTTCCTGCAAGGAAGAAGAAGCGGGCTGCAAAAGCAACGGGGAGTGGATCGAAAAGCTTTCTGAAAATGCGGGACAGGGCTCTGAGTGGTACGTGCTGAGCCTTATAAAAAGCGGTGCAGCAGGCGATTACAGGACTTTTAGTGAGAGCCTGGATACATTTGTAAAGAACAACAATGTTTCCGGGGCGACCACAAGGCAAAGAATCTCCCTTGCAATGATCGCCTGCGGTGACAGAGAAAATGAATTTGTTAGGGAGACAGTCCGCGACGCTACGGGAAAACTGGGCGTCATGAGCTGGATCTTCGGACTTCATCTTTTAAACAACGGATGTACACCTGAAAATTACACAGATAAAGACCTGGCGGAAAAGCTTGCGGAGCTCAGGCTTCCCGACGGAGGCTGGGCGGTCATGGGAGCAAATTCCGACGTGGATGTTACTGCCATGGCATTACAGGCACTGGCACCTTTTTATGAAAAGGATAAGGAGATCTGGGATGTCTGCGAAGGAGCATTAGCGCTTCTTTCGGAAAGACAGCTTGAGGACGGCGGTTTTTCGGGCTTCGGACAGGAAAACCCCGAAAGTGCATCACAGGTCATAATAGCGCTCACATCCCTTGGCATCGATCCTTTAAGTGATGCAAGATTTATTAAAAACGACAACACAGTCCTGGACGGACTTTTAAAATACAGAAATGAAGACGGCAGTTTTTCTCATGTGCTTGGGGGAGCGGCCAATGATTCCGCCTGCTATCAGGCGCTTTTGGCGCTGGTTTCCCTTAAAAGATTTTACGAAGGAGGAAGCCCTGTCTATCTGTTTGATGATTTACCCGCAGTTTCGGAAAACAGCGGAAGCGCGGATACGGAAGGCAGTGAAAAGACAGCAGCTGAGAGCATAAAAAGCAGAGAAAACGCTGACAGGGAAAAACAAGACACTTCATATGAGAAGACAGAGAGTGATAAAGCAGGAAATGAAGCGACCTTGGGGACTGAAGAAAACAGCAGGTGGTCTCCGGATCTTAAAACTGTTCTGATGGCCTGTGTAATCGGCTTCGGGGCAGTGGCAGCTCTGGTGCTTTTTATCACGGGAAGAAGAAATAAAAAGAATTTTATCTTCATCCTATCGGTGTGCGCTCTCCTCTGTGTTATCCTGCATTTTACAAGGATAGAGACGGGAGCGGATTATTACCGGAGCACAGTCGAAAAGGAAAATGCCATAGGAACCGTGACCCTGACCATAAGATGCGACACGGTGAAGGACGAGGACAATAAGTTCATTCCTAAGGATGGGGTGATCCTTGCAGTCACAACTTACAGTATCGAAGAGGGGGACACGGTCTACGACATCCTGGTGGAAGCAGTCAGGGAAAACAACATTCAGATAGAAAACAGGGGTTCCGCTTCGGGAGCTCACGGAATGACCTACATCGCGGGGATCAATTATCTCTACGAGCAGCAGTACGGAGAGCTTTCCGGCTGGATCTACCACGTAAACGGAGTTTCTCCTTCCTACGGGTGCGGAGATTATGTTCTGAAAGACGGAGATATGATCGAATGGCTCTACACCTGTGATCTCGGACGGGATCTAAACGAACATTTTGAGGACTGGTAGGAACATGACAGCATTATCGGAGTACAATCCAATAGTGATCGCGATTTACTTTTTATCTGTGGCGGGGCTTGCCATGTTCATTATGAACCCCGTTCTCCTTTTTGTGTCATTTTTCGGAAGCCTTTTGGTCTTTTACACCCTGAACCGCGGGAAAAAGGACAGATCCAAGGGAATGTTTCTTCTCTTGTTCCTGCTGCTGGGGCTGTTAAATCCCATTTTTCATCACAACGGAACTACGGTGCTGTTTGTGGTGAACGATAATCCCATTACCACCGAGGCGCTGGCTTACGGCTTTACATCAGCCACCATGGTGGTTTCCGTGATCTACTGGTTCAGAGGTTTTTCAACCCTCATGACAAGCGATAAGCTTCTCTACGTTTTCGGCAAGATCTCACCCAAGTTTTCGCTGATGCTGTCCATGGCGCTCAGATACATCCCTCTCTTTGCAAACAAATTCCGGCAGATAAAGGCTGCCAGAAAGGCGCTGGGACTCTACAGGCAGGACAATATCCCGGACACCTTAAAAAGTAATCTTAAGGCTTTTGTGGCACTGGGAGGCTGGAGCCTTGAGAACGGAATAGTTACGGCAGACAGCATGGAAGCACGGGGTTACGGTTCCGGAAGAAGGAGCTTCTTTTCGCGGTACTCATTTAAGAAAAAGGATCTGATCGCAGTCACGGTAACCCTGTTACCGGTCTTGGCAGTGATCGGAATAAAGCTTTCCGGCAGTCTGGATTTTGTGTTCTATCCGGAAATGAGCGGAAAGCTGTTAAACAAAGGGGCTCTGTGGGCATATGCCTGCTATACGGGTCTCATGATGCTGCCCCTTATCAGTGATGCAGCGGAAAGGGAAAAATGGAAATCTTTAAGGTCAAAGATCTGAATTTCACATATGCCACAGCGAAGGAGCCTGCCTTGAAGGACATTTCCTTTGAAGTGAACGCCGGGGAATTTGTAACGGTGTGCGGTGCGACGGGCTCGGGAAAATCAACGCTTTTAAGGCTTTTAAAACGGGAACTGGCGCCGGTGGGAGACGTGTCGGGCAGGATCCTGTTTGAAGGTCGTGACCTGCAGGGGCTTACTGCACGGGAAAGCGCCGGGAAGATCGGTTTTGTGATGCAGAACCCGGAGCAGCAGATCGTTACGGACAAGGTCTGGCATGAGCTGGCCTTCGGGTTGGAAAATCTGGGAGTCGAGTCGGAAGTCATTCGGCGACGAGTGGCAGAAATGGCAAGCTACTTCGGGATCGAGAGCTGGTTTGAAAAAAGCGTTACGGAACTTTCCGGGGGACAGAAACAGCTGTTGAATCTGGCTTCGGTCATGGTGATGCAGCCTGAAGTCCTGCTTTTGGACGAGCCCACGGCGCAGCTGGATCCCATTGCTGCGGCGGACTTTATTTCCACGGTTTCCAAACTGAACCGCGACACGGGACTGTCTGTGGTGATCACAGAACACAGACTGGAAAATGTGATCCCCGTGTCTGACAGGCTGCTGGCTTTGGACAGGGGCGAGGTCATCGCCTTCGGAGAAACAAGGGAGACGGTTGAAAAGATCTCCGAAAATGAGAGGGTACTGTACGGAATGCCTGCTGCAGTGCGCCTTTTTGCCGGACTTAAAGCATCCGGAAACTTTAAAGTATCGGAAAACTTTAATGCAACCGAAAAGCTTAAAGTGAACGGAACCCTTAAAGAAACATGGAATCCTAAAGAAACAGGAAACCCTAAAGAAACGGGAAACTGCCCTCTGGACGTCTGCGAGGGCAGAAGGTTCATAGAAGAAAACTTTAAAAATGAGGTAAAGTCACTTCCAAAGACCGAGCGGATCAGAGACAGGGAGAAAGCCCTGGAATTTAAGGAAGTGTGCTTCAGATACGAAAAGGATCTTCCTGATGCCGTCAGAAGCATGAGTTTTGAAGTGAGAAAAGGCGAGATCTTCTGTATGCTTGGCGGTAACGGATCCGGAAAAACCACGACCCTGTCACTGGCTGCGGGGATCTGCAAGGCATGGGCAGGGGAGATACGGATCTTTGGTAAAAAGCTAAAAGAATACAAGGCGGGCACGCTGTACAATGAATGTGTAGCCATGCTGCCCCAGGATGTGCAGACCCTGTTCATTGCGGACACCGTGAAGGAAGAGCTGAAAGAAGTAAGATTTGAGCCGGAGATGCTGCCCTTTGATTTTAAGCCTCTCACAGACCGTCATCCCTACGATCTTTCGGGAGGCGAGCAGCAGATGCTGGGACTGGCAAAGGCCATTGCGGCGAGACCCAAGCTCCTGCTTCTGGATGAACCTACAAAGGGGCTGGATGCCTGTGCAAAGAAGGAATTTGCATCGGTTTTGAGAAGCCTGAGAGACAGTGGCCTCACCATACTTCTGGTGACTCATGATGTGGAATTTGCCGCCGCTGTGGCTGACAGGTGTGCCCTTGTTTTCAGGGGAGAAGTGACATCGGAAGGCGAGAGCCATGAATTTTTTGCCGGGAACAATTTTTATACAACAGCAATAAACCGCATGACAAGGGGCTTCTACGACGGCATCCTTCGTGTCAGGGAAGCTGAGGAGATCATCAGACTGAATGGTTGTGATAAAGAATAGTACAATAAGGAATATGATAAAGATCCTGGTGCCCTTTGTGCTGATCCCGGCAGCGGTGGCGGTGGGCGTGTTTGTTTTTGACGACAAGTCCTACGCCTTTGTCTCGCTGGTGGTGGCACTGCTTTCTGTAGTGCTCTTCATTGCGGGATTTGAAATGCGAAGGACGGGCACCGGGCGAATGGCGCTGGTGGCGGTTCTTGTAGCTCTCACGGTTACGGGACGGTTCATCCCCTACATCAAGCCTGTGGTGGCGCTCATCGTGATCACAGGCATGTACCTCGGTGGCGAAGCGGGCTTCCTTGTGGGAGCCATGGCGGCTGTGATCTCAAACTTCTACTTCGGTCAGGGCCCCTGGACGCCTTTTCAGATGTTGTCCTGGGGAATGATCGGACTTCTGGCGGGATTTTTAAGCAAGCTTCTTAAAAAGGGACCGGTCCCCGCTGCGATCTACGGCATTTTTTCGGGTGTGTTCTTTTCCATGGTCATGGATGTCTGGACGGTACTCTGGTACAACAAGACTTTTGATGTGGGGATGTACATTGCAGCCATGGGCACCGCAGCGCCCTACACCGTGCTCTATGCGGTTTCGAATGTGCTGTGGCTCCTTCTTCTTAAGAAGCCGCTTGGAAGCAAGCTGGAACGTATCACCTTGAAATACAGGCTGTTTTGACCCTTTGGGGACAGGGGTATGGTGTCATTTTGTGAAAAAGCATCGGAAACTGAAATAAAGTGAAATTTCGATGCCATGAATTGAGGGTTTGGCAAAGAAAAAGCATCGGAAAATGAAACAAAGTGAAATTTCGATGCCATGAATTGAGGGTTTGGCGAAGAAAAAGCATCGGAAATTGAAGCAAAGTGAAATTCCGATGCTTTTTTCGGTCAGGGGGCTTGAAAAAAGTCCAAATAAGGTGGAAAATTGCATCGGGATCAGCAAAAAAAAGAATTCCGATGCAAAGGTAATGATAAGCACAGGCAGGAAAGCATCGGAAATTGAAACAAAGTGAAATTCCGATGCTTTTTCCGGCCAGGGGGCTTGAAAAAAATCCAATAAAGGTGGAAAATTGCATCGGGATCAGCAAAAAAAAAGAATTCCGATGCAAAGGTAATGATAAGCACAGGCAGGAAAGCATCGGAAACTGATACAAAGAGAAATTCCGATGCAAAAGATGCAAAATGATAAAAACGGAGGTGACACCATGAAAATATGGGCACACAGAGGATGCAGCCAGATGTATCCGGAAAATACGATAACTTCCTTCCAAAAGGCAGCTGAGATCCCGGGGCTTGAGGGGATCGAGCTTGACATTCAGTTCTCCTCGGACGGGCATATGGTTGTGATCCACGACGAGAGAGTGGACAGGACCACAAATGGCACAGGCTTTGTCAGGGATTACACCCTTTCGGAACTTCAGAGCCTTAAGATCGATTCCGTGAATGGAGAGATCGAGAAGATCCCAACCATCAATGAAGTTTTGGATCTTTTGGGACCTTACATGAGAAAGGGGTTGAAGCTGAACATCGAATTAAAGACAAGTGTTTACCCTTATGTGGGCATAGAAAAAAAGATCGTGGAACTTGTAAAGGAAAGAGGGCTTACGGACCGGATCGTGTGGTCGTCTTTCTCTGCGCTCTCCCTTCCCATAATCCGACAGCTTTTACCCGATGCGGACATAGGGATGCTTGCCGACAGGGTTTCGGACTGCATGAGGATCCATAAAGCCGGAATTGGAAGCAATGCGCTCCACCCTTACGCTAAGGCCATGGATCTTTCAAAGGAAGAGCTTGAGGGCATGACGGTGAGAGCCTGGTTCTTAAAGCATCTCTATCCCGAAAAGCCAACAGGCACCCGTCTTGACTTCGCAAAACTCGAGGAAAAAGGTATTACGGACGTGTTCCTTAACGAGCCCGAAGTTTATCTCAGATAATAATAAAACCGCTGAACCTCTGTCGGCAAAGCCGAAGCTGTTCAGCAGTTTTTTTGATTCCCATTTTTATAATCTTCTATAAGTTTTTCTTTTTCGGAACGGGAAAGCTGCTTTACGTGCCATTCCATGCTCATTGCTTCCTGTCTGGTGTCCGATTCACAAAGCCAGACCAGCTCCACGGGACGCTGGGCACGGGTACATTTGCTGGCTGTTCCTGCCTGATGGGCAGCCAGACGTTTTTTAATGTCATTGGTCCAGCCGCAGTAGTAGTTCCCGTTTTTTAATTTTAACATATAGGTGTAGTTCATTTCTAAAACATAAGATGAGGCTGCCACATGGCGTCGATCTCGGGGAAAATGTAGTAGGAAGTCTTCTGGTACAGCCTGCCTTTTGCCATAACAAGAACCAGATCGTTCAGTGCGTTCAGATCCTCCAGAGGATTTTTCTTTGAAACGATGAGGTCAGCGTCAAGACCCTCGGCAATACGTCCGACGGTGTCTCCCAGACCTGCGATCCGGGCGTTGACTTCTGTGGCGGTGTGGATCAGTTCAAGATTTGACATGCCGCAGAACTTGTGGAGAAGGATCAGTTCGCAGTACATGGCATAGTGGGGGACAAAGTCGTTTCCCGCACCTGTTGCCACGCCCACTGTGGATTTATTCTCCAGGCAGGTTTTGATCTGCTTTACGGAGGTGTTAAAGATCATATTGCTTTTTTCTTTGTCTTCATTGCTGAGTCCCGTAGTGTGCACATCAAAGTGCCCGTAGGGGAAAAGGGATGAGAATGTGGTGACGTAGGCAGACTTTTTTCCTTTGATCTCGGAAACGGCAGAACCGAAAGGCTGTCCGTCGGAATGCTCGGAAGCACCGGATATCAGGATCCTGGGCCCCGGCTTTTTGCCCGCGTCGATCTTGTCACGGAGCATGGAATCCCACCCGGGTATACCGTCTTCCGTGCATATGGTTGTTACACCGCTCAGCAGCTCGGTTTTTGCCCGAATGGCTGCCTTGTTCTGTTCGATGAAAGTCAGAATGGGATTGGAAGTGATCTGTTTGATCCTCTCCTTTGTAAGAGGTTTACGTTTTGCAGATACGTAACCGCTGGAAGAAAGATGCACACAAAGATTAATGAGACCAGGCATCAGATAGCCGTTTCTCATGTCAACGATGGTGCAACCCTTGAGATTTGCTCTGTCACAGTCCACTATTTCTTCGATGATCCCGTTGTTCACCATAACGGTTTTGCCTCTCAGAGGCCTCATGCTCAAGGTTCCGTCGAGGATAGCACCGTTAGTCAACGCATATTTCATAGCAATTCCTCCCTCATAGAAAAAATTGTCTCATTTTAGCCCTATGCTATTTTAACTTTTATTGGTGATTTTGTAAACCCTTAAAGCGCTTGTAGTTACGCGGAAGGCGAGAAAAAAAGAACCCCCGTCCTTGGACAGGGGCAAAAAATGTACTATTGTAATCCGTTTTTCATGAAGCGGCTTAAAGGCTTGTAAACAAAAACCGTGATCACGGAAACGATGGCGGATTTGATGAGGTTTAAAGGAGCGGTTGCAAGGAGAATGAAGCTTCCGAGGCTTGTGATGTTCTTGTTGACCTTTGTTCCTGCTCCGATGATGTTCTCCATTCCTCCGAAAGCCGTTGCGTAAGCGGGGAGAAGGACATAGATGTTAAGGAGACATCCTGCGATGATGCAGGTGATTGAACCGACGATGAGTCCAAAGATAGCCTGCTTTTTGGTCTTCTTTACGAGGTAGAAGACAGATGCGGGAAGAACATAGGAAATGCCCACAAGGAAGTTTGCCAGTTCTCCGATACCTGCGGTAGAGGTTCCTTTAATGAGGAATTTTACCAGGATCTTGAAGGCTTCGATGATGACTCCTGCCACAGGTCCCATAGTGAAGGCGCCGAGGATGACGGGGAGCTCACTGAAATCGATCTTGTAAAAAGAAGGAAGGAAGGGAAGAGGGAAATCCAGGAACATGAGAACCGCTGCAATGGCTGCAAGCATTGCGCCTGTTACCATCATACGTGTGCTTGAAAAAAACTTTTTCATAAAAAAATCCTTTCCGACGAAAAACGTCAAACGATTCTTCGCAAAAAAGGCAAACTCTTTCTTCTCTCATCCAGACTGTACTGTCGGTTCCGGAATCGCACCGGATCATGCCCAAAGATCTTGGCTCGCGGACTTTACCGCCGGTAGGGAAATTTCGTCCCTCCCCGAAGAATCATTGTTAAATTTACAACTGCATTCTAAGCCCTTGATAAAACTTTGTCAAGTTGTTTTTGATGTACTTTTATAGTATAATAATGAAAATGTCACCATGGCAGGCATATTTACCGCAGACAGCCTGTCAGATCTTAATGATCAGACGGAGGAAAGATGAGACACAAAACTTTTTTTACCCTTGCGATCTCTGCAGCTCTTTTACTTGGGGCATGTTCCGGGATTTCGGGGACAAATGAATCGAAAGAGGTAACGACAATGCCATACGGATGGACACCGTCATCGGAGAAACAGGAAATCACGGACACTACGCCTGTTCCTTCCGTAACTGCGACTCCCACAAAGGAAGCGACTGCCACCCCCACAAAGAAAGCGACTGCGACTCCCACAAAGAAAGCAACTGCCACTCCCACCAAGAAGGCCGCGGCAACTGCCACTCCTACCAAAAAGGCGACTGCCACCCCCACGCCGGTAAAAACGGACAGTGTTATCCCCGAGTGGAGAGAAATGCTTAAGGAAATGGGTACGGGATGGAACCTGGGAAACACCATGGATGCCTACGATTGCACCTGGCTTACAAATGAACTGGGTTACGAGACCGCATGGGTCGGTTCTCCCAAGGTTTCTCAAAAAATGATAGACACTGTGGCTGAGGCAGGCTTCAAAACCATCCGTGTTCCCGTTTCATGGCATGACCACGTGACAAAGACCACGAAGACGGACGGAAGCACTTATTATAAGATAAGCGAGAAGTGGATGAAGCGTGTGCATGAGATCGTGGATTATTGCATTAACGATGATCTTTTCGTTATTTTAAACATTCATCACGATGATGCCGCCACCTATTTCGTGTACCCCGATGCTGCCCATGAAAAGTCTTCGCTTGAGTACGTAACGTCGATCTGGGAGCAGATTGCGACAGAATTCGGAGATTACGACTATCATCTTATCTTTGAAACATTGAATGAGCCCAGACTGGTGGGAGCGAATGAGTGGAATGCTTCTTCCGGCGATGGTCAAAAGGCCATGACATACATTAACCGTTACAACCAGGCGGCTGTCAACACGATCCGAAGCACCGCAGGTCTCCATAACAATGATCGCTACATCGGATGTCCCGGATACGCGGCTTCATCGGACTCTTTGGACAAATTCGTTCTTCCGAAGGATCCCTCGGGAATTGAAGGACGCATCATGGTTTCAATCCATGCCTACACCCCCTACGATTTCGCCATCGCAAACATCAGGGAATTCAATTCCTCAGTGCAGAGCAGCGTTGACTGGCTGTTTACAAATCTCGGCAACAAGCTGACAAAGAAGAACATACCCGTATATATCGGTGAATGGGGAGTCTATGCGGAAAAGAACAACTACGATGCAAGACTGAAATATATAGCGCATTACATTTCTTCTGCTTCCTCCTTAAAGGATGCATCCGGAAACGTTATAAAGATCCCCACAGTGATCTGGGATAACGCAAGTTACGGGAAAGAAAAAGAAAACTATGCTTTACTGAACAGAAAGACCAATAAATGGTACGAAGAAGAATATGTTAAAGCCATCATAGCCGCGGGTAAGTAAAAAGCCCCGCGGCTTTTTAATGTAACAAAGCTGTGGGGCCGAATGTTACTGTTCACACCGCCCGCAACCTATACAATGGGGTCCCTCCCCTGCTCCGCAGCGGTCCTCCCCATTGTCTTACATTCGCAATCCGCTTCGCAACTAATGATAACGGGGAGGACCGCCACGAAGTGGGGGAGGGACCCCGTTATATGCTCATGTGGGTGGGGCGGTTACTGCTGCGCAGAATATACAACATGATGAACCTCTTTGAAAGCAAGCTTTCAGAGTTTCATCATGTTGTATATCTGTGAACAGTAACGACTGAAGGGCAAAAAAAGTGCGAGTAGAAATGGGGTTTTCATACTCGCTGAGGGGTAGTTAGGTTTAGGGTCTCTAACTGTCATGTAGTATACCATCTGAACACCGAAAAAGGAATAGGACAAGAGTCCTATTTTTTCCACCCAAGGTCACAGTGCCCCGGAGAGCTTTTTCAATTTCTCCTCAAACATTAATCTGTTTTTAATCTTTTTCCCATTTTAGATTAATATTCATGGATTATTATTGGTTCATCGGTTGAGAGAAAACCGGAAATCAATTATAATAGTGATCGAGAGACGATCGGAAAGGGAACATTATGGATAATTTGGAAAAAGTGGAAAAGATCAGAGAGAAAACAGGTGTAAGCTACGAGGCAGCAAAGGAAGCTTTGGAAGCTTCAAATTACGACATTCTGGACGCTATCGTTTACCTTGAGAAGAACGGAAAGGTAAAGGGGCCTGCGGTTCAGGTCGTTACTGTTGAAGAAAAAGACAGAAAGGAACGCAGAGAGAAGTTCAAGAAGACTCAGGAGGATTACGAGAAGAAGTGCAATCACGGCGTAAAGGACGGCTTTAACAGTTTCTTCAAGTGGTGCGGTAAGGTTCTTGAGAAGAGCGTCAAGACGAGCTTTGTTGTTGAAAGAAGACACGAAGAGATCATTACAATGCCCGTTCTTGTGCTGATCCTTTTCCTGATCTTCCTCTTCTGGCTGATCTTCCCGCTCATGATCGTGGGTCTCTTCTTCGAATGCCGTTACAAATTTGACGGTGCGAGTGAAGTGAAGGTGGATCTGAACGCTTTCTGCGACAAGTGTGCAGACGGTGCGGAAAACCTGAAAAAGGAGTTTCGCAATTCCGAAGACAAGGATAACAACGAACAATAAGGTGCTTTCGAGGCCGGGGCATTAAAGCCCCGGCTTTCGGAAAAGACCGGTACGGGGAGAAAAAATGGGAAACAGGATTTTGATAGTAGAGGACGAGGCAAAGATCGCCAGATTCGTGGAACTGGAGTTATTGCACGAAGGATATGAAGCGGAAAAGACGGAGGACGGAAGGCAGGGCCTTGAAATGGCTCTTTCCGGACGTTTTGATCTGGTCATTCTTGACATTATGCTGCCGGGACTGAACGGAGTGGAAGTATTGAGAAGACTGCGCAAAGAAAGCGAGATCCCCGTGATCATGCTGACCGCCAGGGATGCAGTCATGGACAAGGTCTCCGGCCTTGATGCGGGTGCTGACGATTACATCACCAAGCCCTTTGCCATCGAAGAACTGCTGGCAAGGATCAGAGTTGCTCTGAAGCGAAAAGCCGGAAACACAGACAGCAGGCATATGCTTGAGATAGGCCCTGTAAAACTGGATACGGACCGCTACGAGGTCACGGTGAAGGGGGATACCATAGAGCTCAGTAACCGTGAATTTGAGCTGCTTAAAATTCTTATGACAAATAAGAACATGGTTATGAAAAGAGACTTTCTGATAAATGAGATATGCGGCTATGATTACGTTGGGGAGACGAACATCATAGATGTGTATGTCAGATACTTAAGAACAAAGATCGACGATAAGTACGGGATAAAACTGATTCAGACTGTCCGCGGAGTCGGATACGTCATTAAGGACTGAATATGACTGAAAGCAAAAGGATGTCATCCATTGCCAGAAGAATAAACGGCCATTACTGGTTTAAACGGTTTTCGGACCTGTTTGCGCTGGATGTCGCGCTGTTTTTTATTCTTGTGATAAGCTATATTTTATATAATGAAAATCTTACCTTAAAGATCTGGGAGATGCAGAAGGAACAGTGGCAGATGATCCTTGACTGGCTGGAAAACTATGTCAGGACACCGGCTGTTGTCTTTGGCTGTTTTCAGCTGTTCACCCTGTTCGCTGCCCTTTTTGACTCGAATGATGTTCGGCGGGACCTTAAGCCTCTGAACGATCTGGCTGTTAAAGCCGAAAGGTTGAGCCGCATCAATCTGAACGATCTTAACGATCCGCTGACCGGTACAAAGCCGGGTAAGCCTGAGGAAAAGCGCAGGGAAACAAAGAGCAATGACAAACAGGAAAAGAACAGGCTGGAAAGCCTGGGACACGCCATTGAAAGCATTTCTCCGGATGAACTGGAAAAGGGTATCCATACCGGAGACTCCGATCTTCAGGGCATAGAGGTAGCCCTCAACAACCTTCTTCTCAGAATGAGGGAAAATCAGAAGCAGCAGGCCCGTTTCGTGTCCGACGCTTCTCATGAGCTGAGGACGCCCATTGCTGTTATCCAGGGATATGTTAACATGCTGGACAGATGGGGCAAGACGGATGAGGCGGTTCTTGACGAGTCCATTGAGGCTCTCAAAAACGAGTCGGAGCACATGAAGACCTTGGTGGAGCAGTTGCTTTTCCTGGCTCGGGGAGACAGCGGAAGAAACACCCTGACCAGGAAGGAGATGGACCTGAACGATGTGGTAAAGGATGTCTGGGAAGAATCTTCCATGATAGACGACAAGCACGATTACCGGTTTGAAGAATGTCCCGGAGCGATGATGAACGGAGATGTTGCCATGGTTAAGCAATCATTGCGTATCTTCATCCAGAATGCCGCAAAGTACTCAAACGAAGGCGATATCATAAAGCTTAAGGTAATGATGCAGGACGGTCATCCTGCCTATGCTGTGCAGGATGAGGGCATAGGGATGCAGGAATCGGATGTTGCCCACATCTTTGAGCGATTCTACCGTTCCGACAGCGTGAGAAATTCACAGACCGGAGGCAGCGGACTGGGGCTGTCCATAGCAAAATGGATCATCGATGCCCATGAAGGGCGGATCGAAGTCCTTTCAAGACCGGAATTCGGTACAAGATTTACCGTTACATTTTAAAAGAATCCCGACAGAAATGTCGGGATTCTTTATGTTTATGAAGTTATATCCTTCTGCTTCCACTTATGCCGGAACGACCTGAAGAACTGTGGTGTACCGTTGAGTGATGACTGCCACTGCTTCCGCTTGATGATGACTGCGGGATGGGTACAGCGGTGACATTTTTGTAAAGGAAGGTGTCCGACAGGGATGTGAGCTTGAAGGAGTCTTTTTTCACATATCCCCCGGCGTTGGTGGCTGTGGATACGCTGATGAGCTGTTTCTTCATGGAAGCTGTGGCGCTTCCGCCCACGATGAAACCGATGATGACAGCTGCCACGATCCATGCGGGTTTGTAACGCATGTGTTCTTTATAGGCTGCCTGCTTATCTCTCCAGTCCAGATAGTCTTCTGTCCTTATCAATCCGTCTTGATCGGGACCGTTAGTCTTTTTCCAGTCTTCATATTGCGCGATCTCGCCGGGATTATTTTTGTTGTAATCCCTTACGTGCTTTGCTGCATTCTTTCCGAATGCGCTGAAAGCATTGTAGTACTTTTGGGCTATGATGTCGTCTGCGATCAGGTCGATCTGATGGTCGATATTGTTGTCAAAATAGACTATTCCAAGGCCCCTTGCAATGATCGTTACCATGTAATCACTGCCATCCTCCGTGATGTAGCGAAGTAAACATACTCCGCTGAAAACGTCGTCACGACCGTAGCCTGTGTAATCGTAAAAATCATAGCAGTAATCTTCGGCGGTTTTTCCCTGCATATCATGGGTGGTGACCACCACAATGTCGAAATCCAGTTCGTCGCTCAGAGCCTTTAATTCTTCATTCAGTTTCTGCTCTTCGGTGTCCGACAAAAGATCTGCCAGGTCCGTCACATAGTAGTCGGGATGATCTGCGAGGGCGGAATCTGCATATGCTTTAAGGGGAAGAGCGAAGGCAGTGAGGAGCACAGCCGTTAAAATTCCGATTAAAATCTTCTTCATAATGTGCCCTCCCTTACATTACATACTTCAAAAGCTGAAGTATGAGTGACAACAATATGATGGATCCCGCGGTAATGCCGGTGTATGACCAGAAGTACTTGGTCTTGAGACTCTTGTCCATGGGGAGATTTCCCACGAACTTGCCTGTCTGTCCGTTCATGGCAAAGGTGTAGTTCCGGTCGTTCCATTTTGTGTTCAGTATCCATGCGGGAAGCAGGGCGTATTTTGCTCCGGTGGAATTGAGACGTATGTTGGTGTGCTCATCGGTAATGGTGGAGTAGCCGGTGACAGTGCCATGAAGCCGTGAGGCAGCAGTGGACTTTATGCGCTCGGTGGAACGCTGTTTGGAATCCTCCATGGAAACATCGTATTTGTCAGCCATATAACCTGCAAGATAGGCGGTCTGGAAGGGAACCGCAGCCTTGTAATCGTAGGGCTCCAGAGAATCCATGAGATCGTCCGCCATCTTTGTGGAAGCATCCACGGGAACATCCTCAAAGGAAAGAGTGGCTTCTCTTGTGATGGAATAGTGATCCTTCTGGGTGTAAGCATATTTTCCGTCACTCCAGGTGCGGACTTTTGTGCCCTTGAATCTGCCGGAAACTTCTACATCGGCGCTGTAAAGCCAGAAGGGTACGTAGACACCCTGGATCTCTTCGATGTGATTTTCTTCCTTAAACACTTTCGGAAGCAGCTTTTTGCCTGTAAGATGCTCGGCCATTTTCTTCACTGCTGCCTCTTTGTTGAGTTTAAAAGGAATGACCAGGTCGGGCTTCAGACCTCCCGCAAAATTTCCCATTACAACAACATTGTTTCCGCAGTAGGGGCAGGTGGTGGCGGCCATGTTTTCGTCTCCGATGATCTCTCCGGCACAGGACTTGCATACAAAGAGCCGCATGCCCTCGATCTCCGAATTGCTCCACTCGGTGGTCTCTCCCATATCCCATTGTATATCGTCTTCTCTGTCCGCCGCCAGATCCTTGTCCAGCTGTTTCAGAGCTTCCATTTCAAATTCCGTGTCGCAGTAGGGGCATTTCATTTTCTGCACATCGGAGTTAAATTCGATGGCACCTCCGCAACAGGGACATTTGTATTCCTGTAATCCGGTCATAAAGATCTCCTCCTTATCATTCTGATTTTAAACCAAAGGGGGAGAATGTGCAATCTGTCATTTTTGACAGTTGTGGTTTGGTGCCATTTTGGGTATACTTGTAAAAAGGGGACGGAGAAAGGCGTTTTTGTTATGGGCATAAAGCGCATATATGAAAAAATCGGACAAACTCAGATCAATACTGCGATAATCGTCGCAGGCATAGTGATCGCGGCCGCATTACGACAGCTGAGCAGACTGAGCTCTGTGCAGAGCGTGGATGATGCGGTTACTCTTCTTCGCCCCACGATCTATATTCTGATCTTCGGTTCCTGGGGAATCTCCGTCAGAAAAAGAATTGTTAACAACAGGATAAGACAGCTCCTGACCACCATAGCTTCGCTTATGATCTTCTGGGTCTGCGTGAGGACTATTAAATACACTGCGGAAAGCTACGAAGTTATCAGATACACCTGGTATCTGTACTACGTTCCGCAGCTGTTTATCCCTACATTGTTCTTTGTGGTGTCCTACAGCCTGGGAAAACGTGAGGAAAGCAGGAAACGGGGCGCCATAGTTGCCTTTGCCGTGAGTGCCGTTCTGGTGCTTCTGGTTTTGACCAATGACCTTCATCAGACTGTTTTCAGGTTTGACGGACGTCCCTTTACAGAACACAACTACTCCCATCAGCCCGTGTTCTATCTTGTATGGGGATGGATGGTGCTTCTGGCTCTTGCATCCACTGTTTTGATCCTGGTCAAGTGCAGGGTGAATGAAAAGAAGAAATTCGTGATCCTTCCGTTGGTGGCTATCTCCGTGGCGTTTTTATATGCAGTGCTGACTGCGGCGGGGAATCCCGTTGTCAAGGTGATCGCCGGTGATATGACCGTGAGCTTCTGCGTTTTGTACATGTTTATTATAGAAAGCTGTCTTCGGAGCGGTCTGATCCGCATCAGTACCGGATACGAGGAACTTTTCAGAAGATCCACCATCAGGGCCCAGATCCTGGATGATGATTATAAAACCTTCCTGTCATCGGGAGATGCGGTGACCTATCCCATTCAGACCATCAGGGAAACAGAGTGGGGACCGGTGCTTCTGGAGGACGGCATACGTCTTTCGAATTTCAAGATCCGGGGGGGCCATTTCCTTTGGCAAGAGGATACCACGGAACTCTTTAACGTCATGCAGGAGCTGGACGAGGCAAAGAAGGATCTTGAAGCACGAAATGCAGTACTTGCGGAAGCCTACAACGCCGAGAGGAACCTTCACAGACTTGAAGCCCAGAACAACCTTTACGATTCGATACAGAAGAAAACAAGGAAGCAGATCAACATGCTCTCCCGCCTTTTAAGGGATTACAGGAACGCGGAAACTCCCGGAGAAAGAACCGAGATCCTGCGGCGAATCATTGTTTTGGGCGTCTACATAAAGCGCCGCAACAACCTGATCTTTATCAGCGAACAGAGCGATAAGATCCCCGTCAGGGAGCTGGAACTCTGTTTCGAGGAAACGGTGAACGATCTTGAACTGGCAGGCATCAGAAGCAGCTGCTTCATCAGCGCGGGAGATGAGATACCCACAAAGATCGCCACCGAGATCTACGATTTCTATGAAAAGATCTGCGAGGAAGTCTACGGAGGGACAGAATCACTCCTGATCAGAATATACAAGGAAAAGGGCTGTTTTGTCCTTTCTATCGATCTGAAATGCAATGAATTGAAACTCATGGGCATGTCTGATGCAGAGGTCAGCGAAGAAGACGGCATCATCGAGATCACACGTAGGTTCCGGGAGGTGGCAGAATGAGTATTTTTAAAAGAAAACCCGCCCTTACCGCAGATTCCATAAAAGAATCCCTGGATAATCTCCCTGCAGGCATATGCTTTTTTGACTCAAACGGATTCTTAAAGCTGTGCAACAAGAAGATGCACAAGCTTTCCTTTGATCTCAGCGGACATGATGTCCAGTATCTTAAAGAATTTGAGGATATGCTGAAAAATCCCGGGAATCAGTGCACCAGACCCATGGACGGAAAGTACTATTTCATGGCTGACGGAAGTGTGTGGATGTTCGGCAAAAAGGAAATCTGGGGAGCAAGAGGCGCGAAGTACACAGAGTATCTGGCATCCGAGGTCTCGGAAATATATGCCCGGATGGAAGAATTGAATTACGATAACAGGAAGCTTCTGGAATTATCCAATGAGATAAAGAAGATGTCCGCAAATGTCCTGACCATAGCAAGGGAAGAGGAGACTCTTTCCATGAAGATGCGCGTGCATGATGAGATGGGCAGAAGCCTCATCGCGGCGCGAAAGCTGTTGAAAGCAGGAGTGCTCCCGGAGCGGGATGAGCCGGTGATAGAGGGCTGGAAAAGGACAATAGATGTTTTGAAACGAAGCTATGATGAACCGGAAAAGAAGGACATGCTGGATGAGCTGAGAGAAGCATGTAAGGGCATGCTGAATATCAGCCTGAAGGGTGTGCTGCCGGAAAAAGAGGAGGATGCGTACCTTATCGTTGTGGCTACAAGGGAATGCGTTACCAATGCCATCAGATACGCGGGTGCCACCGAGCTGTATGTTGACATCAGCCATATGGAAGGAAAAGTGGTGGCAAAGATCACAAATAACGGGGAACCGCCCAAGGGCTGGATCAGCGAAGGCGGAGGTTTGTCTTCCCTAAGAAGAAAGATAGAAAGAGCCGGAGGACTTATGGAGATCAGATCCCAGCCCATCTTTGAACTGACGGTGATACTGCCGGGACGGGATGAGCTGAGCAGGCTGATATGATGATGTATCCTTCGAAGGAGGCTTTTGATGACGAGAGTTTTGATCGTGGAAGATCAGAAAATGGCAAGGGACAGCATGATAGGCTATGTCGAAGCCAGTAAAAACTACACTCTTGCAGGAACGCTTAAGAATGCGGGGTCTGCTGAGGTTTTCTGCGCCGGGCATCCGGTGGATCTGATCTTAATGGATGTGTGTACTGAGTACGATGAGAGTGGCCTTGAGGCAGCGGCGGTGATAAAAAAGCGCTACCCCCACATTAAGGTGATCATTGTCACTTCCATGGTGGAGTGCAGCTTTTTGGACAAAGCAAGGGAAGCGGGAGCGGACAGTTTCTGGTACAAGGAGACCGAGACCGAGGAGCTTCTTGATGTGATGGACAGGACAATGGCAGGAGAAAGCGTGTATCCTGAAAAGACGCCGGAGGTGCGGCTGGGACTTACCACCAGCTATCATCTTACGGGCACGGAGCTTCTGGTACTCAGGACTCTGATGGAAAGCAGTAATTACAAGGATGCAGCGGACAAGATCGGCTGCACGGAAAGAAATATCCGTTTTCATTTAAATAACATATTGGACAAGACAGGCTACAGAAACCGCTTTGAGCTGTGCATGGCGGTATCACAAAAAAAACTGATCATAGTAAATCCTGATCAGGAATTGTCCTGATAAAAGTATAAAAAAACTGTAAAATGTAATAAACTGTCAGATGTGACAGTTTATTTGGAAAGGATCTGTGCAATAATTGGCTTGTCGCTGAGGAAGGAGGCAAGAATGAGTATTCTGTCCATATTGCACAAACCGCAAAAAGCAGCGGGAGAAAGAAGCTTTGAGCCTTCTCGGCCAAAAGCCGAACGGGTCGAAACGGCTTTTGCGGAAATTCCGAAGAACTTGAAAGAATTAAAAGAACTCTCCGATGCCTCCTTGACGGATCCTTTTAAAACAGCAGCTTATACGGTATGTGCCTTTTGCGTATATGCAACGGATCCCGTGAACGGACTTGAGATGGTGAATTACCTTAAAGGTCCACAGGAGCTGTCCGTATATGACCGGCAGCTTATCAAGGATAAGCTGGAGGGGAAAAAGTACATTCCTTTTTCCTACTTTAAGGGAGCAATACCCGAGAATGAGTACATACCATCCAGACCTTACGTGGTGGAAGTTCAGACAAATGCTTTTTCCTACTCGGATGAAGGGTACATTAAGATGTACGTTCAATCGGGCGGAGCAGATTCTCTCAGATCCATAACACTGAGAAGAAAAGGCGAACAATGGTTCTTATGGGAACAGATGATTCTGGCTGACATTAGGAAGCCGCGATCTGCTGATCCTTGGGCATAACAACATTTATAAAATCTGAAAGGAGATTTGATTTATGGGACTTATTTCTGCAGTAATTAATTCAGCGGGTTCGGTAATAGCCGATCAATGGAAAGAGTTTTTCTATTGTGATTCACTCGCTAAGGACGTGTTGGTAGTTAAGGGCCAGAAAAGGATCGGACCTAACTCATCCAACACGAAGGGAGCTGACAATATCATTTCAAACGGGTCCGGAATTGCCGTAAATGAAGGTCAGTGTATGATCATCGTTGAACAGGGTAAGGTAGTTGAGATCTGCGCTGAACCCGGACAGTTCACCTGGGATTCTTCATCAGAACCTTCCATTTTCTGCGGTTCTCTCGGAAAGAACATAATCAATACCTTTAAGACCATCGGAAAGCGTATTTCCTACGGTGGTGACACGGGTAAGGATCAGAGGATCTACTACTTCAATACAAAGGAACTCATCGACAACAAGTTTGGTACGGCGAATCCCGTTCCGTTCAGAGTTGTTGATTCCAAGATAGGTTTGGATATCGATGTATCGCTTCGCTGCTCAGGCGTTTTCTCATACAGGATCGCCGACCCCATCCTTTTCTATGCAAATGTTTGCGGTAACGTAACAAGTGCTTACACACGCTCCGAGATCGATGCACAGCTTAAGACGGAATTCATCTCTGCTCTTCAGCCCGCCCTCGGAAAACTTTCCGCTCTTGAGCTTCGTCCCAATCAGATCGTGGCTCATACAACAGAGCTTGAAAATGCGATTAACGAAGCTCTTTCGGCAAAGTGGGCAGAGCTCAGAGGACTTACTGTGGTTTCCGTTGCTCTCGGTTCAGTGACACTTCCCGACGAAGATGCCGATATGATCAAGCAGGCTCAGCGTACAGCTATCATGAGAGATCCTACCATGGCAGCAGCTACACTCGTGGGAGCACAGGCAGATGCTATGAAGGCTGCGGCTTCCAATAGTGCAGGCGCTATGACCGGATTCATGGGCCTTGGATTTGCTCAGAACGCGGCAGGCGGTGGAATGAACGCTCAGAACCTTTTCGCTATGGGTCAGCAGCAACAGCAGCAGGCAGCTCCTCAGCAGCAGGCGGCACCCGCTCCCGCAGCAGCTCCTGCAGGAAGCTGGACATGCAAATGCGGTGCAACAGCTACCGGTAAGTTCTGTCCCGAATGTGGAAGCCCGAAGCCTGCAGAGGACGGCTGGACCTGCTCCTGCGGTACGGTTAATAAAGGCAAATTCTGTCAGAACTGTGGTGCCAAGAAGCCTGCAGGCGCTCCTCTTTACAGATGCGACAAGTGCGGCTGGGAACCTGAGGATCCCTACAATCCTCCTAAATTCTGCCCTGAGTGCGGAGACATCTTTGACGACAACGACGTAAAGTAGTTGTTACGTAACGGATGAAATTGTAAACGGAGGTCACATATGGGATTATTTGATAAAAAGATTTGCGGAATATGCAATAAGAAGATCGGTGTCCTGGATCTGATCGGAAGCAGAAAGCTTGAAGACAGTTATCTTTGCAAGGACTGTGCAAAACGGCTTTCACCCTGGTTCAGCGACAATCGTAAGTCGACTCTGGATGAGATCAGAGAGCAGCTTTCCTATCGTGAGCTGAACAAAGAGGAAGTTGAGAGCTTCAATCCTACACGTACATTGGGTCAGAAGTACAAGGTCATGATCGATGACAGATCCAACAAGTTCTGTGTAACAAACGAATCAAAGTGGAGAGAAGCTAACCCCGATATTCTTAAGTTTTCACAGGTTACAGGCTGTGACATCGATATCAAGGAAAACAAGGATGAGATGTATGACCGTGATGCCGAGGGCAATCAGGTCAGCTTTAACCCCAGGCAGTTCAGTTACAAATACAGCTTTGGTGTTGTGATCCATGTCAACCACAAGTACTTCAGCGAAATGAAGTTTGATGTGAACAAGACTCTCATCACCGAGAAGGACGGAGATCCCCGCAAGATGCCTCACAGCACTGATTATGAAGAGTGTAAGAAGATCACCGAAGACATCAAAGCAGCCGTTCTCGGAATACATGAAGAGGCACGCACCATCGAAGAAGAGGCTGAGAAGCCCAAGGCAGCAATGGTTTGTCCTTTCTGCGGAGCCACAACTGTTCCGGATGCCGCAGGAAACTGCGAATACTGCGGAGCATGCATTACAAGATAGTTACTCTTAACCGGAATCATTCGGATCTTTTGAGATCTACGGAGGAAATATATGGCAAAGGATTTTTTAAACGACCTTATGAACAGTTTTGGAAGTGATAATGTCGGAGACAGTGTCGAGAAGGCAGTTACTGACGCTTTGGGCAATAAGTTAAAGGACTCCCTTAATTCCTCCGGAAACAGGGTGAAAACAGATCTGAGATCATCAAACAGCAGGGTGGTCACATCTTCCGGATCATCTTCCAATAAAGTAAAGACCGATCTTTCTTCTTCATCCTCAGGGAAGGTTAAGACTTCCTTAGGGTCAAGGCTATCCGGAAAATCCGCTTCATTTGTGAGCGGAACCAAGAATGCTATCAACACCATGATGAACGGTGTGGATGAAAGCGACAATGTTGGACAGACTATCGAAGATAATATCATGTCTGCTCTTGGCGGAAAGATTGGCAGCAAATTCGGAGGAACAGAGGATAATTAAATTCTGTAAATCAGGATTTAATATAAATCAATTCGCGATATAATTTCGCGATTGTAAATAAGCAGGACGGATCAAGCCCAAGGGATCCGTCCTGTTTTCTTTTTATGTTGGATCCATAAAGGATTCTTAACAACCTTGTAACAAATATTAGGTTATCTAATGATAAGTACAAAAAGGTCTTGCCTTTTTTATCCTTTGTGTTATAATTCTGATGTCTAAAAAAGAGACAACAGATCTAAAGAAATCAGGAGGGCATTATGAGACCATTTATAGTATCCACAGATTCCACTGCCGACATTCCGGAGGATTATTTAAAGCAGCATTCCATTCAGCTTCATCCTCTTCATTATATCGTAGATGGCGTAGAATACGGTGCTGAACTGGAGCAGGGAGAGATACCCATCGGGAAGTTTTACGAGATGATCGAGGCCGGAACAATCGCCACCACCAATGCCACCAATGTGGGGTATGATATAGAATTGTTTGAAAAAGCTGCAAAAGAAGGCTTTGATGTTCTTCATATAGCTTTTGCTTCATATATGAGCGGAAGCTACAACAATGCTAAAGTAGCTGCGGAACAGGTCATGGAAGAAAATCCCGGCTGCAGGATCATTGTCATCGATTCCACAAAGGGCTCAGGAGGGACCAATCTTCTAGTGAGAAAAGCCGTTGAGATGAAAGAAGACGGAAGATCACTGGAGGAGACAGCCGCATGGACGGAAGAAGCGGTAAAAAGAACATCGGTGTTTTTCTCCGTTCCCAGTCTCATGAGCCTTTACAGAGGCGGAAGACTTAAAAAGTCAGCAGCCATCCTGGGTACCATACTTAAGATCCAGCCTACTCTCTACATTGATGAAAAGGGATGTCTTACGGTTTTAAACAAAGTCCGTGGAAGAAAAGCGGCTCTGGACTTTCTTTGCGAGACTTTGAAGCCGCTGCGGGAGAAAGGAACCTTACCTAAGGAGATCGCCATAGAGCACGGTAATTGTCTTGAAGAGGCAGAGGCTCTCGGCGCCATGGCTAAGGAAAGATACGGTATAGAAACCGTTTATTACAATTTTCTTTGCCCTACCCTGGGAAGCCATACGGGTCAGGGTATCATCACCTTCAGTTTTATAGAAAACGAAAAATAAGAAAAGTATATCATAAAGAAGATACGTCTATGGTTTCTCACGGGTAGATATGTTAGAATACAGAAAAACGATAAAACGGAGATAATACCATGGCAACTGAAAAATGGGTAAGCGAAGCACTTGAAAAAGTCAGGAAGAAGATAAAGGCCACTGCGGAAAAAAACAGGGACAGGATCCCTTACAGGACCGATGCTGACGGAAATTACGACGATAACTCCGAAGCGAGAGGAGATGGAAGCGGGCTTGACTGGTGGACCAACGGTTTCTGGGGAGGCACTCTCTGGAAAATGTATGAGGACACCGGGGATGAGAGTTATGCAGAGATAGCCCGTATCTCGGAAAAGAAATTGGAGAAATGCTTTGAGACTTTTACCGGTCTGAATCACGACGTGGGGTTCATGTATATGCTCACTGCAGGTGCGGATTACAGGCTTACGGGAAACAAGGATTCCCTGAGAACACTTCTCCATGCGGCAAATCTCCTTGCGGGACGATTCAATCCCGTGGGATACATTCGTGCTTGGAATGATGTTTGGGGAGATAATGTGGGCTGGGCCATAATCGACTGCATGATGAATCTTTCCCTGCTGTACACCGCTTCTGAACTCACAAAAGATCCAAGGTTCGCCAATGTTGCAAAACGCCATGCGGATACGGTGATCAAAGCTTTTATAAGAGAAGACGGCTCCTGCTGTCACATCGTGGAATTTGATCCCGAGACGGGAGAGAGAATGAGATCCATGGGTGGTCAGGGCTACGGAGAAGGTTCTTCCTGGACCAGAGGTCAGGCCTGGGGACTCTATGGTTTCGTTATCAGTTTTATCCATACAGGGGATAAAAAGTATCTTGAAACGGCTGTGAAGATAGCTGACTATTGCAAAAAGAATGTTCCCGATAACGGGATCATTCCCATTGATTTCTGCCAGCCCAAAGAGCCTGCCCTGGAGGATTGCTGCGGAGCCTGCATCATGGCCTGCGGATTCATCGAACTGGCAAAGCAACTGGGAGAGGAAAAGGGAAAAGACTATCTGGAAACAGGTAAGAAGATCCTTAAAGCCATAGCAGAAGAGAGATGCGATTACTCTCTTGACTGTGATGCTTTTGTTCAGAACTGTTCCGCATCCTACCATTCCAAAGATCATAACATGACGATGAATTATGCGGACTATTTCTTTATCGAAGGCTTGCAAAAGCTTGCAGATATCGGAAGTTTCTATTGGTAAATGAAGAATTAGCAGATGTCAAATCTTGATTTGACATCTGCTAATTTTAAATTTGATACTTTTCATAGGCTTCTTTCAGATCCTGCCTTATCTGATCCACGAGATCTGTCGGAGAAAGGATGGTGACTTCTCTTGCAAACTGAGTGGCCCAAAGTCGCATGGCCTGAAGGCTGGAAAGTAAGGATACGGTGACTTCGTCTTCTGTTTCGTCCGTAAAAGTCATGTCCGGCTCGAACCAGTCGAAAAGTTCTGAGAGAAGTGTTTTCTTCATTCTGAACTTCACACGTTCCGCCTTGTCCGAAAACATGAAAACGTGCTCGGACATATGTTTTGCAAGTGAGAAGCCGTGATCGTAGCCTTCGATCTCATTTTCCGGAACTCTGGGTTCGTCCACGATCTTTATGTTGGTGATCCTGTCGATCCTGAAGTGGGAAAGGCCTTTGCCAAACCAGTCATTGTTACAGATAACGTAGTATCGGTTGTTGGTGGCAGCGATACGATAGGGACTCACGGTGAAGCGGCGGATCTTGTTGTTCCTTGTGATACGCTTGTGGAGCTTTTTGTCCGTGTGGTATTCAAGGTAATTGAAATCGATACGTTTGTTTTGGGAAATAGCTTCATCAATGATCTCTATATTATAGAACAGTTCTTTACCCGCGCTTTCTTCGCTTTTCACAGTGAGGATGTTTTTGGCACCGGTTTTAAAATATATGCTGGAGAGACCTTCCAGTTTTTCGATGAGTTCTTTGCGCTGACTAACGGGAATGTTCCTGGAAAAAAGGATACCGTCTATCAATAGCTTAAGCTCCGCATCCGTAAAATCATGGATCAGACTGAAGTCGGTGAGCTGGATGTTTTCTTCGTCATCATCCGCACCTGCTCTCGGTATCTCACGGTAGGAAATCTCAAAATCCGAATCGATGAGCCCGTCCAGGTACTTTTTTAACGATTTCCTGTCTGCGGATATGCCATAGTTGGATTTTAAAAGGTCAAGTATGTCTTTTTGGGTCAGGGTGTGGTTCTCGTCCGTGTACCTTTTAAGGATCTCAAGAACGTAAAGAATCACCATTTTCTTTTGAACGTCTGCCATGGTCTTCCTCCCGTGGATTATATATTCCATTAGTAAAAAGAATAGCACAAAAAGGCAGGCTGTGCTACAATCCATATAAAATTATCGGCATGTTACTCGTGTTTTGATCAACACAGAAAAGAGAGAAAAGATGGATTACAGAAAAGAATCTTTAAAAAAGCACGGTGAATGGAAGGGCAAGATCGAGATCTCCTGCCGTGTACCTGTGGGTTCAAGGGAAGAGCTTTCACTGGCCTACACCCCGGGTGTTGCGGAACCCTGTCTTGCCATCCGCGACGATATAGAAAAGAGCTTCGAGCTCACAAGAAGATGGAACACTGTGCCTGTTATAACAGACGGAACGGCCATCCTGGGACTGGGAGACATCGGACCCGAAGCCGGTATGCCCGTAATGGAGGGAAAAGCTGCCCTCTTTAAGGCATATGGTGACGTAGACGCCTATCCTCTTTGCATCCGTTCCAAAGATACGGAAGAGATCATAAAGACTATCGAGCTCATGGCGGGTTCCTGGGGCGGGATCAATCTCGAGGATATCTCCGGACCCAGATGCTTTGAGATAGAGACAAGATTAAAGCAGGATCTGGACATCCCCGTTTTTCACGATGACCAGCACGGAACAGCCATTGTAATGACTGCTGCCCTGATCAATGCTTTAAAGCTTGCGGGAAAGAAAAAGGAAGATGTGAAGGTGGTAATCAACGGGGCAGGAGCCGCAGGGATCGCAATTGCACGTTTCCTATTAAATGTATGCGGCATTAGGAACATCATTTCCTGCGATAAGTACGGAACGATCTATGAAGGAAATCCGGAAATGAATCCCGTTCAGGCGGAGCTTGCAAAAGTAACAAACAGGGAAATGCTGAAAGGCACTCTGGCAGATGCCATGAAGGGTGCTGACGTGTTCATCGGAGTTTCCGCCCCTCACGTGGTCACAAAGGAGATGGTGGCTTCCATGAATGACAAGGCTATCGTTTTCACATGTGCAAATCCCGTTCCCGAGATCGAGAGAGAGGATGCCCTTGAGGCAGGAGCTTTTATTGTGGGAACAGGCTCATCCACAAAGCCCAATCAGATCAACAATGTTCTTGTTTTCCCGGGACTTTTCCGCGGTGCTCTGGATGTCCGTGCAAACACAGTAAACTTTGAAATGATGATGGCTGCTGCGGAAGGCATAGCGGCACATGTGGGAGATGAACTTTCCACAGAACACATCCTCCCCTTCGCTTACGACAAGGGAGCCCATGAAGCTGTAGCAAAGGCTGTTGCCGAGGCTGCGGTAAGAACCGGGGTATCAAAATTGTATAAATAAGAAAAACACCCTCGTCATTGACTGACGAGGGTTAAATTTTTTAGTTCATTCGATAAGAAGATATATGCATCCGAGGCGGTCGATCTCATTTGCTGCAAAGCCCTGAAGACCCGCAATGGCGTAGCCCTCGGGAGCAGTGTAGGTGCAGCTGTTGTTTCCCGACCATGTACCTCCGGAGATCGTCCTTCCGTAATTGGTGGTGAAGGAGACGTAGGAGATCCTGTAGGTTCCGAATAGGGATTTCTTTGCTTTGCACAAGGTGACGCTTGTAATGTACTCCCCGGGATTAAAGACGAGAGTCTTTGCGGATCCGCCGTTTCCACCGACTGTAGCGGAGCTGTTCCTGTAATTGAATGTGATACCGTCCACACGGCTTCCCGTGCGGATGGTGAGACTGACGGGAAGTGTTCCGTTCATTTCTTCAAGGAAAGTAAAGTAGTTTCCGCCGCCTCCGCCGAAGGTGTCGCTTGTCTTAACGGTAGGATTGATCTCATAGGCAAAAGTTGCTGTAATGGGATAATGATCGGAAAGAAGATCTCCGTTTGCATCGGTGAATTCAGTAACCAGAAGGTTGTATTCGATTGCCTGAAGATCAACGTTTTTTCCGCTCCTGTACCAGATCTTGTCAACAACTTCATTTGAAGCGGAATTCGGGTTGTCGTGATCCATCAGAGCATCGCCGTCCTGAGGGACGTTTCCGTTTCTTACGAGCTCGATCCATGCGTCCGTGAGACCGCAACTTTCAAGAACCGCTGTTTCGAAGTTATCGCCTTCTCTTGTGTAGCGGGAGTTTGTGTCACCTGCCACTATGACCGCATGACCTGCGGATCGTGCCTGTATCATTGCCGCCAGCTGGTTCATGTTGGAACGTCTTGCGGCAAGTGAAGCATCATCACAGTCGGCATCGGTGTGGATGTTGTAAACGTCTATGATGTAGCCGGGCTCGATCTCGATGGCGGTGAAAAGAATCCCCTTGGGGGTCATCTCGTCTGCACCGTCGGTAATGAATCCGTGGGCATCATTCCACTTAACCCTCACATCCTCATAAATGGGGAAACGTGAGAATGTATCCATACCATCGCCAAAGGGTACGTTTCCGCTGAAACTTGTTTGGTAAGGAAGTGTCAGCTTTGAAACCAGATCGTTATGATAGGCAAAATCCTCCTGAGTGTTAACAATGTCATAGTTGTTGAGCTTTTCACTCATCTGCTTTGTGTAAACGCTCGGATTCGAGCTGGAAAGCAGTGCGGGAAGTCCCGCAACGTTAATGGACAGTACACTGAAAGTGCTTCTCTGTCCTGCCTTTGCCGTCTGCGCCTTGGGCACAGTCAGACCAGCGATCAGAAGTGCGGCTCCCAAAACCGCAGCAACGATCTTTCTTGTTTTTCCACAATACATTTCTTCTCCTCCTTGTTAAAGGTAACGGCACGATCGCTTTGCAATCCTGCCGGATCGGTAGTGACAACTCATATATACTTTTTTTCTTGGCTCCAGTCAACGTTTCCACTAATAATCGAAAAAGTTGGTAACCTTTGTGAACAGCTTTGTTAAAGGCTTCACAGCACTTACCAACTATCATGGAAAGCTGGTGGGTCAGGGGAGAGGATATACACTTTTGCGCAGGACAAATTTTTACAACTTGAAATATTGCATGCAAATGTTAAACTTAATGTAAGTTACAGCATGTTACAAAGGAGATCCCATTGAAGTCCGGATTATTTAAAAAAGGCATATGCATTCTGGCGGCCCTTGCCCTCACTGTCACAGGCTGTGGGAATGAGGAGAGAAAAGCGTCTGTTTCTTATATTTCGGAAAAGTACAGCATTCCGTCTGATAACCAGCTGATCGTTTACACTTCCCACAAGGAGGAGGTGTATCTTCCGATAATACAGGAGTTTGAGGCTGTAACCGGGATCTGTGTTACCGTAAAGGCGGGAGGCACCACGGAGATGTTTGCGGAATTAAAGAATGCCTCTGCGGAAGGGAAATGCGATGTGATGTTCGGAGGCGGCATTGAGAGCTTTGAGGCCGCGAAGGACTATTTCATGCCCTACGCAACCACGGAGAAAGGCATACTTGATAAAGAATTCCTTTCGGAAGACGACCGCTGGACTCCCTTTACAGAGCTGCCTCTGGTCTTTGTTTACAACAGCAGGCTGATCTCGGAAGAGGATGCGCCCTCAAGCTGGAAAGAACTGTTTGATGATAAGTGGAAAGGTAAAGTGGCTTTTGCGGATCTGAGAAAATCCGGAACCAGCTACACCATCATTTCAACTTTCATGCAGTTAAGAGATCTGACTCCCGAGGAGGCCATAAGGGAGCTTTCCGATCTTTTGGACGGAAAAGTCCTTTCTTCTTCGGGGCTTGTGATCCCTCAGATCTCCGACGGAACCTTCCTTGTGGGAGTCACCCTGGAAGAAAGTGCCATAAAGAAAATGGCGGAGGGCTGCGACATCGGGATGATCTACCCCTCCGACGGTACAAGTGCGGTCCCCGACGGCTGCGCAATGGTGAAGAACGCCCCTCACAGTTTCAATGCGGGACGGTTCATGGATTTCATTGTTTCAAAAGCGACCCAGCAATATGCGGCAGAGGAGATAAAAAGAAGGCCGGTAAGGACTGACATGGACCTTCCCGAAGAATTTGCGCCCATAAAAAGGATCGACTTCGACATAGAGGAATCGGCAGAAAATGAAAGCAGAGTTTTTGAACTCTGGGACGAGATCATCGCCGGGGCGGGCAGATGATAAAAAAGCTTGCAAAACACTCTTTTAAAAGAGAGCTTTTCTGGATCTTTCTGTCGGTAACATTGTTTCTGGTAGTCATGGGAGGTTTCCTTACCATTCAGGGCTTCCAGATGCGCATAAAGAGCGATCATGAAAGGGCTGATGAAGAGCAGGAAAAGGTCATAGCTTCCAAAGTCCTTAACATGATGGAGCTTTCCGAAAAGACACTGAGAAGTATCAGCGAGAACAATACAATAATGATGTCTCTGGCAGGGCTTGAGCTGAATCCTCAAACGGTCTATACGGCACTTTACGAGGAGTCGTCGGATGTCAGGAGTTTTGCCATCGTTGAACTTTATACAGAAGGTGACTGCCTCTTCAGTACGGGGCAGAGCGGTGTTTCGGGACATCTTTCCGAGGGCTATTCGATCTTAAGGGAAGCAACTGCAAAAAAAGGAGAACCTGTCTATGCGGTGAACTCCGGAGTGAACGGACCCTACGGTCCCGAGCTTCTCATTGCTGTAAGAGTCATTGATGTTCCGACTTCCGGCTATGCCCTCATCAGGATCCCCGGGGACAGGATAGAGGAAGCCCTGAAGGGATCAATAAACTCCCGTGATGGCTTCATCTTTGCCAACCGGAGACTCCGACCCGTGTGTTCCACGGGATCCGCAGCGGACGGGCGGGATCTGGAACTCATAAGGCGGAACCTTTTCAGCGGAAAAGCCTACAATGAGGATTCCACAGACAACATCTATATCTCGGAAGCAGGACACGGGCTTCTGTGTATCTACATCACACCTCCCGCTTTTGAACCTTCCGCGGTGAGGACCGGCTATGAGATAATGGTGGTAATGGTTGTACTCAGTATCATCCTGTGCCTCGTGGCAGCGTCCTTCATGAGCGGACTTGTGGCAAAGCCTCTGAACACCCTGTCTGCGGCAATGCGTCATTTCAGAAAAGGTGATTTTGATACGAAGATCGAGATCAACAGGGATGATGAGTTCGGGCAGCTGGCAACAGGCTTTAACAAGATGACATCCCAGTTAAAGACAACCATAAATGAAAGAGTTGAAGCACAGAAGAGGCTGAACACCGCAAGGATCGAGATGATGCAGGCTCAGCTCAATCCCCATTTCCTGTACAATACTCTGGACACCATAAAATGGGTGGCAAAGGCAAATCAGGTACCGGAGGTGGCGACCCTTTCCTCGTCCCTTGCGGGACTTTTAAGGACCGGGATCTCGGCGGATCAGTTCATATTATTAAAGGATGAACTGGAGACGGTGAGAAACTACTGCGACATCCAGCGGATCAGATTTGATGACTCCTTTGATGTTGACATTAAGGTTCCGGCGGATCTTGAACAGCTTTTTGTTCCGAAGCTCATCCTTCAGCCCATGGTGGAAAACTCCATAATCCACGGCTTTGAAGGCATGTCACACGGGCATATAGAGATCGATGCGGCCCAGGAAGGGGAAATACTTAAGATCAGCATTACCGATAACGGGAGAGGGATCAACGACGAGACCGTCAAGGCCCTGGAGAACGATGACCCCGAAGCATTAAGGGGACATCTTGGCTTCAATAACGTGAACACCATAATCAGGATCTATTTCGGCAAAGAATACGGAGTGAGAGCGGAACGACCTGAACAGGGAGGAACAAGGATCAGTATTACACTTCCCGTTCTGCACTCCAGGACAGATTTATAATGATACAAACGGGGCAAAACCGTGTAACTAACGGGGGTAGGCCCCGTTTTTTTGCTTCAAAGGCGTCTTTGCAAGTTGTCCTTTGAAAAATGCAGTCCGTCCCCAAAAAGACATGGTTTAAAATTTTGTGA
>JAEEGK010001331.1_pt1 | contig 62108 bp, 65 predicted proteins | sample 8958771 | NCBI WGS metagenome assembly JAEEGK01 (sample SAMN16246547, study PRJNA631951) | gut metagenome | biome: gut microbiome; feature: rumen; material: SC-attached | host: Bos | place: Iran: Karaj | collected 2018-10 | reverse complement strand
TCAAAATCCCCCCGCCCCCGCGGGGGCGGGGGGATTTTGCAACGGGGTCCGGGGGCCGCTGCCCCCGGCGGGAGTTTGAGGGCAGAGCCCTCATTATAAATCCGCCGGAGGCACTTCTCCACGGTAAACTCTGATTTGTCACGCGACAAGCGCAAGGCGGCCGCGGTGTTTTCCTGCGTAATAAATCATCAGCGCCAGTGCCACGAGGAGACACATCTCCGCAAGATACACGAGCGTTGCACCATACAGGACATGCTGTGCATCGAACGCCGCTGTCAGCGCGCCGCCGAAATACAGCAGCATGCGCATCCAGAGATGCTGCCGGTTCGCATTTACGACCCACGCCAGCGCCGCAGACGGAATCCCGAGCAGCGCAAAGATCGGGAATGTCCCGCTGCAAAGTGTGCCGAGACCCATGTGCTGCGCAAAGAAAGCCGCACAGAGCAGCCACGGCAGATGGAAGCACAGCACCAGCAGGGATGCGTGCATACCGCATTTCGCATGCAGGGAGATTGCCGTGCAGCAGAACGCCCAGAAGAGCATGCCGCCCGCGACCGTGCCGAACGCGGCAAGCGGCGCAAACGGGAAGCTGTGATGCGGGAATGCGCTGAAAATATGCATCGCAAGACTGGTGAGCCCGCTTGTGAATGCGGTGAGGAGAAAACCGCGCAAGAGTTTTTTATAGGTGTGTTTCATATGTATCGCTCCTTTCTGCACTCATGATAGCACAGAAAAAGCGCGCATGCAAGCGGTTTTATCACATCTTCAGCGAATCTTTCGCATTTCTTAATAAATCTGTATCCGAAAGGAGTTTCCGACTCATGCCGAAATCCGTGACCGCCTTGCAGGGCGCTGCGATTCTGCTCTGCTGCCGCCTGACCGCATTCTTCTGCTGCGGCGTACCCTATACCGCTGCCTATGCCGCAGGGATGGCAGCCGCCGTGCTCGTGCAGACATTGCTCGCGCTGCCGCTTGTGCTGCGGGAGGTGCAGATTCCCGCATGGGTCATGCTGCTTTCCCGCATCTATGCGTTTTTTGCAGGTGCGCTGCTGCTCTCCGATCTCGCGGAGCTGCTCGGGAGCCTGCACATGCCGCACCCGCTGCTGACGCTCGGCTTTCTGGCTTTCGCGCTCGTCTATACGCTTCGCCTGCCTGCCGCCGCGACTGCCCGCACGGCTGTTCTGCTCCTGCTGCTCGCCGCACTCGGCTTTCTCCTGCTCCCGATCACCGGCATCGGCACGGCAGAGCGCCTGCACCTATACATGCCGGAGCGCTTCGCAGGCGCATTTCTCCGGGAGCTGCGGACATCGCGGGAATTTGCGCTGCTGCCCCTCCTGCTGAGCCGGATTCCGCAGAAGGGGCATACGCGGCTGCGGACAGTGCTGATCCGTGCGGTCGGGCAGGGTGTCATCCTGCCGCTGACGGTGCTGCTCGGCACGATGCAGAACGGCAGGCTGACCGGCTGGCAGGGGAGCCCCTTCTTCCTGCTGCTCGCACGCACGCCGCTCTCCGATGCCTTTCGCACGGACGGCTTCTGGATGCTGCTGGCTGTCGGCTGCGGGCTGCTTGCGCTAACATGGTTCACGGGGCTGTCGCTGCCGGAGACAAACGCACGGAAAACCGCAGTCTTCGCGGCAGTTCCCGTGCTGGCGGCGGTCACGCTCTGCATCCGGCTCACAGGCTATGCAGGCGCGGGCATGGGGCTTGCGGCGGTGCTGCTTGTGCTCGCGTCGGCGCTCCTGGCGCTGCGCCTGCGTCATGTGACGGCGGCAGCAGCACAGAATTGATCATCTGCAAAGGAGGCTTCCCATGAAATCGCGTTTCATCGCTATTATATATAGTATCCTGCTTCTGCTGCCGCTCACTGCCTGCACGGATGTCCGCGAACGGGTCTCACCCGATGTGCTGGCGGTCGATCTGAAGAAAAACGGCGCGGCATCCTTTGCGGTACAGGTCTCGCAGGCGCCGGAGGAAACTGTCCGTGCGGAGGGCGATTCTCCACTGCTGGTCTGCACGGCGCTGCGTGCCGCCGCTGGGAAGGAGATCGACGCGGGGCATGTCTCGCTGCTGCTCCTGCGCGGGGATCCCGCCGCCCTGCTGCCCGATTACCTCGCGATGCAGGCGCTCATGCCGACCAGCGCCGTGCTGCTCTGCCGCGGGAATCCCTGCACGCTCTCAGCGGATTATCCCGATACCGCACAGCTCCGCGCCGCGGTTGACGCAGGGCTGCTCCCTGCCCGCACCGCCGATCTCATCCTCGGCGACCTGCAAAACGGCTCGGGCGTCTCTGCGCTGCCGATCTACACAGGCGGCCGTCTCACGCTGGCGCTCTGCGGCACGGCAGACGGCGCCTTCCCCACGCTCTCCGCCGACGCCTGCCGCGGGCTTGCGCTGCTCGGGGGACGCTGCAAGAAATTCTCCTTCCGTGCGGGAGATTCGGCAGTCACCGTGCAGCGCACAAAGCTCCGCATCACGGCGGCAGAGAATGCAGACGGCAGGCTTTTATTCACGCTCCGCGGCAGCGTCACCTGCAAGCCGGAGGGCATCCCTGCGGAGAGCTGGCTGACGGATGCGGAGACCGTGCTTCACCGGATGCTCACAGCCGCCTGCACGGAGCCGCTTCTGCTCGGCGGCGCCGATCTGCTGCTGCTGCGCGAAACGGCAGTACGGGACGGCATTGCCGGCGCGGCAGACTGCACGAATGCCGCATGGCGCGACCGCCTGACAGCAGCAGAATTTGCGGTCGAGACTGCGGCGGAAAGCGCTTCCCGCGCGGATATTGGATAAAATAGACAAATTTGCTGTTGCTAACCGCCGCGTAATTTTACACTGAAAAATCACAAATCCTTGAAAAAGATATTGACCTTTCCGCCGCAAAACGCTATACTATAAACATGCAAGATGTGCAGAAGAACATAACAGGAAGGAGTGTTCATATGGTATTTGAGAAGCTCAAGGAGATCATTCTCGATCAGCTCGATGTGGACGAGGATGAGATCACGATGGATGCAGACTTTGTCGATGACTTACAGGCAGATTCGCTGGACATCACGCTGCTGATGAAGACGATCTCCGAGGAATTCGACATTGCAGTCGAGGACGATGCGGTTGACAAGATCAGCACGGTCGGCGACGCTGTGGAATTCATCGAAGGCTATATCAACGAATAAGCGGAAGCATCTGGCACGAGCCATTATCCCGGCTCCCGCAATGATGAAAGCACGCCCCCGGTACTGCAACAGTACCGGGGGCATTTTCATGCTCAGATTCAATCGGCATTGCTTTCATTCCCGCTGAGGTGCCGGTCGCCCACGGTGAAGGTGTCGATCTCCGTGACGCCGTCGGAAAGATAGACCGGATACACCTCCGGCGGAAGCAGACCCGCGTCCTGCCGCTCCGTGATGCGCACAGCCTCTGCCGGTGTCTGCGGCTCATATCCGATGAAGTCACTTTTTCGGATATAGCCCTTCTTGCCGTTGTCGCCGATGACCGCAACCAGATCCGGCAGATCCTCTGTATACATTACCCACAGTCCGTCGCCGTAGGTCTGCCCGCTTTCGTTTACAGAATAATCTGTATCACTGTGCGGAACCGGGCTGCCGTTTTCGTCCGCGAGTGCCGGCTGATCCGGCTCCGTGCGGGTATACATCACACCCAGAAGCTCCACAGCCGAAACATCCGTCACATCGGTGAAGCCGATATAGGTGTCCGGCTTGTTCGCCTTGTATTTCACGCCGTCGATCTTCTCAACGAAGCGCAGCGCGCTGTAATCAAAGAAATCATTCTCGCTGGAGAAGCTGCTGCCGCCGTGCAGGGCACAGGTCTCTGCAACGCTGCCGTCATTCCGATAGATTTTCAGCGAGAAATCGGAGTCTCTTGCGCCGGTGCCCTCCAGAATGTTCTCCTTCGAGAACAGCTCATAGCCGGAGAGCGTCACAGTCTTGCCGTTCTCTCCGCGAAGCTGCACGGTCGGGACATTCTGAATGAGCGGGATTTCAATTTCAAGCCCATCCGTCAGGTCATTGAAATACGGCACTTCACTGCCGATGAATTCCGGCGCTTCATAGATATCCTCAACCTGCCCGCCGGATTTCTTGAATTCCTTCACTTCCTCCTTGCTCGGGAAGTTTGTCTCCTCCTTCTCATAATACATCGTATAGGTATCGCTGTGCGGTGCATCGGGGATATTCAGCATGATCGTCTCCAGACATTCATTGCCGAACGCCTGATAGTTTTTCATCGCCTCGTACGCCTGCGGAAGGCCTTCTGCGTCTGCCCTGACCGCATCCCGATAGAGCTGATAGTCCCAGTCTATCTTCTGCTCCGGATCAACGGTCGCATAGGTGATGAGCACCATTGCGCTTTTGCCGTCGCAGAGCACACCCTCCAGCGTCGCATTCACGGTGCCGTTTGTGAAGGTGACGGGATCGGGGACCTCCAGATCCTCAAGCCGCGCCGCGCCGAGCACGCCGAAGCGCTTTTCCATGAGCTGCTTGTTATAGCGCATATAGCCGCCGACGCCGCCTGCCAGCACGGTCAGCGAGAGCGCTGCCGCGATCAGTGCGCCGATGAGCTTTGTGCGCTTTCTGTGCCGGATAACCGGCTGCGCGGGCTGCTTTGCCGCGGCGATGCCCGCCTTTTCGAGTGCGCGGGCAGTGATGCGGCTGTATTGCTCTTCTGTGAGCTGCTCCGTCTCCGCGATATGGGTGAGCGCTGCGTCTGCCGCCGAGAGCGCCGATGCGTGCAGATCTTCAAAACGCTTTGTCATAGGAATCCCTCCTTTATGATAGGACTTCGCGCAGCTTTTTGAGCGCACGCGAAAGCCGCTGATCCACGGTGTTCGGCTTCATGCCGAGCGCCGCGCCGATCTCCTTCGATGTCTGCCCGAAGTAATACCGCCGCAGAATGATCTCGCTGTCAGGCTCCCCGAGCGAGCGCACGGTCTCCATGAGGGCGACCTGTTCATCGGGCGGGGTGCTGCTCTGCGGCTCTGCGAGCAATGCGTCGATGTTGTCTGTGACCGGCTGCCGGGTGAGTGCATAGAAGCGGTTGATGCTGTGCCGCTTTGCCATCACGGCGAGCAGTGCGCGGAGATTTGCGCCCGCGGTGTCATGCGTCTGCATCCACTGATAGAGCATCACAAACACATCGCTGACGGTCTCCTCGATGTCCTCTGCCGTGCCGGTGCCGCGGAGCTGATTTGCCGCAATGGTATACACATAGCCGCCGTATTGCTTCACGACCGCCGCGAAGCCTTTTTCCGGCGTCTCGCGGAGCATGGCGATGAGTTCACTGTCCTGCATAGGTGTCACCTCATTTCATAGGCTGTTTGAAAAGCGCTTTCATAATATACAGTCAGGCGGGAGGGGGATTTTCTGACAGGGGATTGACATTTTTCAGCAGAAAGAAAAGCAGCACTGCCGGGAATGACAGTGCTGCTGCTTTTACATATCTGAAAACGCGCGTAATTCCGCATTCATTTCTTCAGCGCCCGCTCCTCGCAATACTCACAGAGCGTGTGACCGCCCTCCTGCACAAAACGCGGCGGGAGATAGTGCTCCTGCGCCAGAATACACTTCGGGTTGACGCACTGCCGCTCGGCATTCGCCTCGCCGTGCAGCACAGGCAGATGATTCTCGCTTTCGAGCAGCTTCAGGATCAGCGCCATGCGGACATACATGCCGTACTGCGCCTGCTTGAAATAGAGTGCACGGGGGTCTTCATCGACCGGCACCGCGATTTCATCGACACGCGGCAGCGGATGCAGCACCGCGAGATCGGGCTTTGCATGCGCCATCTTCTCCGGCGTGAGACAGTAAATATCCTTCTGCGCGAGATAATCCGCCTGCGATGCAAAGCGCTCCCGCTGAATGCGCGTCATATAGAGCACATCGAGCTCGCCGATTGCCGCATCGAGCGAGGTCTCCTCGCGGTATTCACAGCCCGAATCGCGCAGCAGCTTGCGGATATACTCCGGCGCACGCAGCTCAGGCGTCGAGATCAGCACAAATTTGTTGCCCGCATAGCAGGAGAGTGCCTTGCAGAGCGAATGCACGGTTCTGCCGTAGAGCAGGTCGCCGCAGAGACCCACGGTGAGATGTTCAAGGCGTCCCTTCTCCATTTTCAGCGTCAGCAGATCGGTGAGCGTCTGTGTCGGGTGGAGATGCCCGCCGTCGCCCGCATTGACAACGCAGCAGTCTGCGGTCATTGCCGCCGCCTTCGCGCTGCCCGCCAGCGGGTGCCGGATGATCAGAATATCCGAATAGGAGCTGACGACCTTTGTCGTGTCCTTGAGATTCTCGCCCTTTGAGACAGAGGAGCTCATCGGGTTATCAAAGCCGATGATGCTGCCGCCGAGCCGGATCATCGCAGACTGAAAGCTCATCTGCGTGCGGGTCGAGGGCTCATAGAAGAGCGTCGCCATGATCTTTCCGGCGCACGCCTGCACATAGCGCTGCGGGTGATGATAGATCGTTGCACCGAGATTGATGACCTTGTTCCACCACTCCACGGGGTAGTCGTTCAGGTCGATCAGGTGGGAATAGTTCGGTTCGCTCATATTTTACCTCCGAATTGAGTCTGTTTGCCGGGAGCTTGATTCGGTCTCAGTGTCCTCCGGCGGAACGGCATGCGCCCAGATCCACGCAAACTGCTGCTCATAATAAGCAAAATTGGCAGCATCCGCCCGGGTGAGATTCACACGCCGCAGCCCGTACTCAGTTTCGCCGTAGCCGTAATACACCACGCGGATCGTATCTTTCGCAGGATCCTTGTGCCGCACAATCAGAATTGAGCACAGCATAGAAAGGCGGAACACTCTGCCTTTGAACTGTGCAGGAGCAGATTCTGCCCACTCCAGCATATCCTCGTAGGAGCAGCGCAGCATCCTTCTCCGCTGCCGCTCCGTGCCGCCCTCCAGCCGGTAGCGGAATGCTTCCTCTGCTGCCGGGCAATCCGGATCGCAGATCACAAAGCGGAAGTTGCAGCCGTTCCGGATCAGCTGCTCCGTCATTCTCCGCTGCACGCTGAGCAGGGTCTGCCCGGAAAAGGACACGGAATCCACGGCGATCACATCGCCGCACAGCCGATCCTCCAGCGGAAACGCCCGCTCCGCCTCGCTTTTTGACATAAGAACCGTCTGCACCGTATGCTTCCGGTAGAGCTCCGCCGCACGCGGCAGCTCTGTCATCATGCCGAGCAGGGCAAAATGAAAGGCATCGTCGAACTGCTGCACAAAGAGCGACTGCAATCGCGGGAGCTGCACAAGATCTTCCCCGCAGTCCGCAAGGTTTTCCGGGAACTGAAACCGCGCTCCGCAGATCGGAATGATGCGTTTCCGCGCTGCGATTGCATGATTGATCTCATTCAGAAACACCGGATGCGACCGCAGATCATCAAAGCTGCCTGCTGTCAGAATCAGCAGAACATACGCTGCGCTGTCGAGTGCCTGCACAATTTCGTCATCGAAGAAGCCGGTGTGACGGCTCAGCTCCGCCTTATCCCAGAAGACAGTGATGCCGTCAGCCGTGAGCATTTCCCGAATCTGATGTGCCAGCAGGGAGCCGACATCGCGCCGGTAGCTGATAAACACATCCATTGGAATCCTCCTTTCGGCGGTACCCTGTGTGCTCTGCTGCGGATACCGCATCAAACGGTATTCCGCACCCCGCACGCTGCATCTTCCTCAAAATACACCTTATACCACACAAGGAACATATAGACCGTCCAGATCTTGCGGGAGTTGTCCGCCTTGCCGTTTTTGTGATCGTCAAGCAGTTTCACCAGCGATTCCGTATGGAAGAACTGCTCCGCAGTCTCCCCGGTGAAGGCAGCCTTGACGGTCGCATAGCAGTCATCCTGTTTCAGCCAGACGCGGATCGGCACGGGGAAGCCGAGCTTCTTCTTTGCCGAGGTCTCCGCGGTGTCCTTCGGTGTGTCGCGCTTTGCCGCAAGGCGCATCGCATATTTCGTCACATAGGGCGTGTCATCGTCCGTCTTCGTGACCCGCGTCACGCGGAAGCGGTCGGGGATCTGCTCCGCCAGCGCCATGACCTCCTTATCGAGGAAGGGCACGCGCAGCTCAAGCGAATTCGCCATGCTCATCTTATCCGCTTTCAGCAGAATATCGCCCGCCATCCAGAGATGCAGATCGAGATACTGCATTTTCGTCACAGGGTCGCAGCCCTGCACCTGATCATAAAACGGCTTCGTGACAGCGGTGGGGTCGGGCGCGTTTGTTGTGATTTTCAGGAGTGCCTTGCGTTCCTCCGGCGTGAACATATACGCATTGCCGATGAACCACTCCTCAAGCGTCTTGCCCTTGCGCACAAGGAAATTGACGCCTCTGCGGGCACCGAGCGCACCTGCCGCCTTGCCGACCGCACGGCGCACGCCCATCGGCACCTTGTCATACCATGTTGCGTTCGGCTCGCTGTATACATTGTAGCCGCCGAAAATTTCGTCTGCGCCCTCGCCCGAGAGCACAACCTTGACCTGCTCTGCTGCAAGTTTGCACACAAAGTAGAGCGCGATGCAGGAAGGGTCTGCGAGCGGCTCATCCATGTGATACTGGATCATCGGGAGCGCGCCCCAGTATTCCTCCTGCGTGATGACATGGCTGAAATTCTCCTTGCCGATCGCACGGGAGAAGCGCTTTGCGTAGCCGATCTCGTTGTATTTTTCATCGGTGCCGAAGCCGACCGTGAAGGTCTTGTCAACATTCGCAGCAGCGGCGACATAGCTCGAATCGACGCCGGAGGAAAGGAAGCTGCCGACCTCGACGTCTGCGATCTTGTGCGCACGGACGGAATCCTTGAAGGTCTCGGAGATGGACTTCACCCAGTCGCCGAGCAACGGGTGCTCGTCAGGCCGGAATTTCACATCCCAGTAGCGCTCAACGGTGAGCTTGCCGTCCTCATAGATGAAATAATGCGCGGGCAGGAGCTTTTTCACGCCCTTGAAGAATGTCTCCTCCGTCGGGGAATACTGGAACGTGAGATACTGCTCCAGCACATCGGTGTTGAGCTCCTTTTTGAAATGCGGATGCGGGAGAAATGCCTTGATCTCGCTGCCGAACATGAATGTGCCGTTCATCTCCGCATAATACATCGGCTTGATGCCGAAGAAATCGCGTGCACCGAAAAGGCGCTTCCGGTTTACATCCCAGATGACGAACGAGAACATGCCGCGCAGCCTGTTCAGAAGCCCGGTGCCGTATTCCGCGTAGCCGTGGATCAGCACCTCCGAATCGGTCTCTGTGCGGAAGCGGTACCCCTTTGTACGCAGCTCCCCGCGCAGCTCCTTATAGTTATAAATCTCGCCGTTGAAGATCAATACGAGTGATCTGTCTTCATTGAAAATGGGCTGATTGCCCGATTCCGTGATGTCGATGATAGAAAGCCGGCGGTGTCCGAGTGCGATCTCCCCATTGAGATACTTGCCGCCGGCATCCGGTCCGCGGTGACGAATACGCTCCATCATTTCCTCAAGGACAGAGTCTGCGTTGTCAATGCGGTTGGTAAAGCCGATAATGCCACACATAGATTTGCCTCCTGTGCTGTGCCGGATGGGATTTGAGACGCGGCACATGTTTATTATACTACTTTTCGCACAGGATTGCAAGCACTCCCCGCAAAAAAAGCGCACACCGCGTCATTTCTGACACGGTGTGCACTTCGGGTTTATGAACGGCGATCAGCCTGTGATCGGCATATCGCTCTCGGAATAGAAGCCTGCCATCAGCTTCAGTGCAATGGTCATATCGCCGTTGTCGATGCCGCTGTTGGCATTCAAGTTGCAGTTCGAGACGCCGTCCACGGAGAGCGTCGCGCCTTCCACGCCGGCAGAAGCCTTTGCGAGCAGCACGAGATCGCTCATCTCGAAGGTACCGCTGCAGTCTGCATCACCCCAGACGATCACCTTCTGCGGCTCTGTCGAAGTGGTGGTAGTGGTTGTGGTCGTAGTGGTGGTCGTGGTGGTCGTGGTGGTCGTGGTCGTAGTTGTAGTAGTGGTGGTCTCGGAAGGTGTTGTGACGATATCGCCCTGGTCATCGAGCACGACCGGCTGATCGAACATCAGGGTGACAGAGTCGATCGCGTAGTCGGAGCAGTTGTTATCCCACCAGCTGTTGAGCTTGAGGTAATCATAGGAGAGGTGATAGCCGCTGCCGTCGGTGCCGATGTCATTTTCGCCGTCGCTCATGACCTCGGTGTCGAGCATGAAGGCATAGCTCTCTGCGTTGTAGCCGTAGCTGATCTGCTTGACGAGCCAGTGATAATCCTCTTCCTTGCCGGTCTCCTCCTCGGTGTAGTAGCCGTTGAACTGCACGGCGACGCCGAAGCAGGAATCCGCGCCGGTAGAGGTGCCGTGACCCTTGATATTGAAGCCGGTGATCTGCGCAAGACCCTTGAAGGGCTTGAGATCGAAGAGATACTCAAAGGAGCCGTCCTCCGCCTGATACTTGGAAGCATCGAAGGTGTAGGTCGTGGTGGTGTTGGTTGCGGTGCCGGTCATGTTCTTGAACATGGTCTCGACCGCGCTGTCGTTCCACTTCATATTCTTGCGGCTGAAATACTGCATGTCGCCGCAGTCGGAGCTGTCCCAGAGCACCGGGCAGATGCCGTCGTAGCCGAGCGATGCGGAGAAGAGCGTCTGGAGCCAGTCGCGGATGTCTTCCTTGTTCTTGCCCTCATTCGTCAGAACGCCGCACTCACCGATGATGACCGGCGTGCCGTTTGCAGAGAACTTCTGATAGAGCGTGTTGATGTCGTTCTTCATCTCCTGCACGTCAGCGGCAGTGCCCCAAGTGGTTGCAGGGGTGCACCATGTGACATTCGCCTCTGCGATGGAGAATGCGGGCGGTGCATAGTAGTGGATCTCGACTGCGGTCATATTTGCGCTGTCTGTCGGCATCTGGAAGCCGCTGTTCAGTGCTGCGTCGAGGTTCGTGTTGTTTGCCGGGATGATGAGCAGGCGGTTTGCGTTGTTGCCGCCGGTCGCACGGACTGCCTTGACGAAGGTGTTGGCGAAGGTCAGCTCATTTGCATAGGAGAGGCTGATCTCGTTCCAGCCCGCGAATGCGAGATGGTTGTCATACGCCTTGAAGTAGTTTGCGATCTGTGCCCAGAGGCTCTCGAACTTGCTCATCTGGGAAGTGCCCTGCCAGAGCCATGCGCCGTTGATGGTCGCATTCGTTGCGCCGGCGGTCGCGCTGTTGCCGTTTGCGGCGGAAGCGCCGTCATGGTGCACATTGATGATCGCGTACATGCCCTGGTCGATGCAGTAATCCACGACCGCCTTGATGCGTGCGAGATAGTCCTCATCGACCTTGCCGGAGCTGTCCATGTTCTCGAACCAGGTGACCGGGATACGGACGGTGTTGAAGCCGGCGTTCTTGATCGCGGCGATCATCGCCTTGGTGGTGGTGGGGTTGCCCCAGCCGACCTCGGTATCCACATAGGGATCATTCGAGACCCAGGACTTGACAGGTGCGCTGTCGAAGGTGTTGCCGAGGTTCCAGCCCATGCCCATCTGCTCCACGAGCGCGACGGCATCGGAGGCTGCCTGCACGGAATCATCTGCTGTGGTGAAGGTCGCTGCGCCGAACGCCATCGAGAGGGCGAGCACGCCGGAGACCATCTGCTTGAACAGTTTCATAAAAAGCATCTCCTTTCGGTATTTCACGGGTTTGCTGACACCCTCAATTTACCATATCTCCGCCGAAAAGTCAAGCAATTTGAGACGGTGAGAGCAATTTTATCCATACAAATTTCGCGCCGCATTTTTGTTGCATTTGCATTATTTTTTGAGATATGCCATTATCTTTAACTTATATTTTGTAGCAATATCGTTATAGTTTTCTGAAGCACTCTCTAATCCTGCGCAAGCAGGATCCAGACATCAGGAGCCCTGCGCGTCATTGCTTTCCTTTCGACCGGATCATCAGCGCGGCGCACTGGAGCAATATTGTTTCATGCGAGAATGTGCCGTGCAGGGGGATAATATGACAATCGCACATAAACTCGCGATTTTCGCACATACTGAATTCAGACGATTTTGCACCGAAAGGAGTTCAATCTCATGCACACACGCAAGATTTTCGCAAAAGGCGCGACCCTCCCCGGGAAGCAGGAATACAGCCGGATGGTGCGGGCAGTCTCGCGGAAAACAAATGTCGCCGCGACAACGGCAAAGGCGTTTCTGATCGGCGGGAGCATCTGCCTGATCGGGGAGATCCTGCGGCAGATGCTGCTCCGCGTTCTCGGCGATGAAACCGCCGCGGGCACATGGGTCTCTGTGATCCTTGTCTTCTGCTCGGCGCTCCTCACGGGGCTCGGGCTCTATGAAAAGATCGCGAAGCACGGCGGCGCAGGCACGCTCGTCCCGATCACCGGCTTTGCAAACGCGGTCTCCTCGGCAGCGGTCGAAGCACAGACAGAGGGGCTGATCCTCGGTGTCGGCGCAAAGATCTTCACGATCGCAGGACCCGTGCTGCTCTACGGCACCGCTGCCGCTGCGGTCTACGGCGTGATCCTCTGGCTCGCAGGGTAAACCGGCTGCTGAATTCTTTATGAAATTTCACGTTTGCTAGTGACAAACCGCAAAAAATATGCTATAATACTATCATAAGCAAAAAAGCGCGCAGATGCGCAGCGAAGCATGTCAATAAAGTATCGCCCCGCGATGATTTTGAATGGGGGCTCCGTCCCCAAACCCCTGCCGGGGTCAGCGGACCCCGGACCCCGCTGTATGTAAAATGCAAATATGTCCGCGCACTATCCGTGAACAGGGCTGCAAAGGCAGCTCACTTGCACAGCAGGCACTGCTCTTCCGGCGGGGACACAGCATCGCCCCATGATAAATTCATCGGAGATATATCTTTATCGGCAGACGAAAGCGCGCAGATGCGCAATGCAGCAGCATGTATTCAAAAAGAAAGGATGATCGTATTATGGCAGCGAAAAAGAAAGCCGCCTCGCCGGTCGCGCCGCTCCTGCTGATCCTTGTCAGCCTGGCGCTCCTCGCGGTCGGTGCCTGGCTCCTGCTGTCGCATTTTGATGTGTTCAGCAGCAAAGACAGCAACAAGCAGCATGAATTCACGATGCAGGTCGGCGAGCAGAAGACCCTTGAGGTGCCCTTCAAAAACGCCTACACCTGCACCAGCTCCGAAAACGGTGTTGTCTCCTATGACGCCGACTCGAAGCTGCTGACCGCCAACACCGCAGGCAAGGCAACGCTCGTCGCAAAGGACGATGTGACCGGGGACAGCGAGCTCTATCTCGTCACCGTCGTCGGCACCGGCAGCGCGCCCGCCGCACAGACCACCACCACGGAGGCGACCACTACGGAAATTGCAGGCACAACCGATACCACGCTCCCGCCCGGCACTGTCACGGGCATCACGCTCAGCTACTACCGCGCAGAGGTCAAGGCAGGCGAGCTTTACCCCTATGCAATGGTCGAGATGCAGCCGAAGGATGCAACCGACAAGTCTGAGCTCTGGACCTCCTCCGATACCGCCGTCGCGACCGTTGACAAGAACGGCAACATCACCGGCGTCGCGGAGGGCGAAGCCGTTATCCGCGTGACCTCCGCGAACAATCCGCGTGTCTTTGCGGATATCAACGTCAAAGTGCTCCCCGCGGAAACCACGACCGGTGAAAGCACCACTGACGGCACTGCGGCATCCACCGATGCAAACGGCGCAGTCTCTACGGATGCAGGCGCCGTCTCCACAGAGGCTTCCTCCTCCGCAGCAGCCGGCACCACCGCAGCCGGCACCGCCTCTGCCGGAAACAGCAGTGCCGGCGTCACCTCCAAGGGCTTCCCGATTGAGGTCAAAAACGGCATCACCTATGTGGACGGCGTGATGATCGCGAACAAGACCTATTCGCTCCCTTCGACCTATAACCCGGGGCTGGATCCCACCATGCAGGCCGCCTTCAATGAGATGCAGGCAGCGGCGTCACGCGACGGACGCTCCATCGCGATCGTATCCGGCTTCCGCAGCTATGATACTCAGGCAGGGCTTTACAGTAACTACTGCAAAAGTGACGGGCAGGCAGCAGCAGACCGCTATTCCGCGCGTGCGGGTCACTCCGAGCATCAGACCGGTCTCGCCGCAGACATCAACAATGCAAGCGACGCCTTCACGAACACGCCCGAAGCGAAGTGGCTCGCGGAAAACTGCTGGAAATACGGCTTTATCCTGCGTTACCCGAAGGGCAAGGAGAGCGTCACCGGCTATATGTATGAGTCGTGGCATGTGCGCTATCTCGGCAAGGATCTCGCGAAGAAGGTCTATGACAGCGGGCTGACGCTGGAGGAATATTTCGGCATTACATCGCAGTATGCGAACTGAGCGCGGCAATATAGTATCGCTGACGCGATGATTTATAATGAGGGCTCTGCCCTCAAACTCCCGCCGGGGTCAGCGGACCCCGGACCCCGTTATTATGGAATGGAGATAATCGAAGAGATACTCTCAAAAGCTGCGAGCACTCTCTGTCAGTTGCCCGGACAGCAAAATGCCTGAACGGGGTCAGCGAACCCCGGACACCGTTATTAAGCCATCCGCGGTACATCCTTTTCGACAAACTGAAATCCCCCGGTACGGTGAGACGGATACCCATATAGAAGTTTTGCCCCGAAGCACTTTGAAATGCTTCGGGGCATTGTTTTTTGTATGGCTGATAAGATAAATTAGAATTTAACGTCTGATAGTTATATACTCCGAGGATTTGACAAACCCTAATTTTTCGGCTATTTTTTGTGATGCAGTATTATTTGCATCACATGACCAGATAGGGCGTTTGCGCTGTTCAAAACAATACTGTATCATTTTTTCTGCCACTGCAAACCCCAGTCCCATGTGGCGATGATCTGAAACCGTTTCTATCCCGATGTCAAGTTCATCATTGCTCACAGCAGCCGAGAACGCCCATGACACAGTTTTTTCCTTATACATGACACAATATCCCATTCCATGATTCAGGAATTCAGAAGCATCTCTCCAAGAAAAACGAGGTGTAATTCGTCCCGGTATGTTATCAAACAATTTCTGATTGAATTGACATATCTGATAATCAGGGGGTATTTCACTCCTTGAACCGGTATTTTCTAACGGATATTCAAAATTATACCGTTTTCCCAACACAATATCCTGCTTATTTTGGAAGAATGCTATCACCTTTGGGTTTGCTGAAAACAGTATAAAACGTCTTGACAAACTGCTATCCGCACTTACAAACATATTATAGATTGTTTCGAGAAAGCAGTCATCACAAGCGCCGTAGAGGAAAGCAAATCCACAATAGTGCCAAAGTAAGATGGAGTCACGCTCTTTATAAATATCTCCATACTGATTCATTTCAGCGATTGACAGCGGATAAACTGTTCCGCACGGCGTTTTTTCTATTTGTTGTATGATACTTTTGTATGATGTTTGATTCAGCTTTAGCATTTTGCTCCCTCAATAAATTTCGATTTATGTTTGTTACAATTATAGCATAACATTGCTGCATTGTCAATAAAAACGCCATAGTACTTCTGACTGTAAATCAGAAATACTATGGCTTAAAACTTCTATATGAGTATCTTTCTTATGTACCGTGGGATTGTTCTTTGCAATCAGATCTGTGCGGAGTAGTTCGGTGCTTCCTTCGTGATGTAAATATCGTGCGGATGGCTCTCCTTCAGACCCGCGCCGGTGATGCGCACAAACTTTGCGCGCTCATGCAGCGTCGGAATGTCGATGCAGCCGCAGTAGCCCATGCCCGAGCGGATACCGCCGCAGAGCTGGAAGACCGTGTCGGCAACATACCCCTTGTAAGGCACTCTGCCCTCGACGCCTTCCGGCACGAGCTTCTTTGCGCCCTCCTGGAAGTATCTGTCCTTCGAGCCGCACTCCATGGCGCCCAGCGAGCCCATGCCGCGGTAGACCTTGAACTGTCTGCCCTGATAGATCTCCGTTGCGCCCGGAGCCTCGTCGCAGCCTGCAAAGAGGGAGCCGAGCATGACGCAGTTTGCGCCCGCTGCCAGCGCCTTGACGATGTCGCCGGAATACTTGATGCCGCCGTCTGCGATGACGGGGATACCCCGCTTTTCTGCGACGCATGCCGCATCATAGACTGCGGTGATCTGCGGAACGCCGATACCTGCGACAACACGGGTTGTGCAGATGGAGCCCGGACCGATGCCGACCTTGATCGCGTCTGCGCCGGCGTCGATCAGTGCCTGTGCGCCCTCAGCCGTTGCGATGTTGCCCGCGATGACAGGCGTGCCCGGGAATGCTTCCTTGACCTGCTTCAGCGTGCGGATGATGTTTGCGCTGTGACCGTGCGCACTGTCGAGCACGAGCACATCCGCCTTTGCGTCGATCAGCGCACCTGCGCGGTCGAGCACATCCGCCGTTACGCCGATTGCAGCGCCGCAGAGCAGTCTGCCGCCGGAATCGCGTGCGGAGTTCGGATACTTCACCGACTTCTCGATGTCCTTGATGGTGATGAGACCGCGGAGGATGCCGTTCTCATCGACGAGCGGCAGCTTCTCGATCTTGTGGGAGCGCAGGATCTCCTGTGCCTCTGCAAGCGTGGTGCCGACCGGCGCCGTGACGAGATGATCCTTCGTCATGACCTCGCTGATGCGAATATTGAAATCCGTCAGGAAGCGCATGTCGCGGTTGGTGATGATGCCGACGAGATGCCCCGCCTTATCGACGATCGGGACGCCGGAGATCTTGTATTTGCCCATGAGCTCATTTGCATCGTAGACAAAGCGATCCTCTGTCAGCGAGAAGGGGTTGACGATGACGCCGTTCTCGGAACGCTTCACCTTGTCCACCTCATCGCACTGCTGCTCGATGGTCATGTTCTTGTGGATGATACCGATGCCGCCCTCACGCGCAATCGCAATCGCCATCTTCGACTCTGTGACCGTATCCATCGCAGAGGTCATGATCGGCGTGTTGAGGCAGACATCGCCTGCCAGTCTGGTGCCGAGCTTGATCTGGTTCGGCGTCACATCCGATTCGCCGGGGATCAGCAGCACATCGTCGAAGGTCAAGCCTTCCTTTGCAAATTTTCCTGCGTTCTCAATCATTTTCTCTAACTCCTTTTCCGTCCGTTTCAGCCTTCCAACACTTATTTCCACATGGCTTGCCCAGAGCGGGATACCATATAAAAACCGTTACTTTTCGAGCAGACGGCACAGCGCCTGCAAATCCTCTCTGTCGTAAAACTCCAGTGTCAGTGTGCCTTTTTTCCTGCCGCCCTGCACCTTGACCTTGCGGCCGAGCAGATTGCCGAGCGAGATCTCCGTCTCCTCAAAATAGATCTGATCTGCCGTTTTCTGCTTCGGTGCGGGTGCCTCTGCACCCTGCCGCTGTGCGATCTGTTCGATCTCGCGCACGGTGATCTTATCCTCCGCAGCGCGCTGTGCGCACTGGATCAGCAGCTCCTCATCGCGGATCGCGGCGAGTGCCTTTGCGTGACCGACGGTGATCCTGCCCTTCTCAAGCAGATCCTGCACCGCAGCGGGGAGATTTAAGAGCCGCAGCGCATTTGCAACAGCGGGTCTCGAACGCCCGACTGTCCGTGCGACCTCCTCCTGCGTCATCGAAAACTGCTGCATCAGCGTCTGATAGCCGAGCGCTTCTTCGATGGGGTTCAGGTTCTCGCGCTGCAAATTCTCGATCAGTGCGATCTGGCTCGCTTCGCTGTCGGAGAGATCGCGGATGATGACCGGCACCTCCGAGAGCCCGATGCGCTTTGCGGCACGCCATCTGCGCTCGCCCGCAACGATCTGGTAGCGCTGATCCCCGACGGGTCTGACCACGATCGGCTGAACCATGCCGTGCGTCTGGATCGACTCCGCAAGCTCTGTCAGCGCATCGTCATCGAAGCGCTTGCGCGGCTGACTGCGGTTCGGCTCGATCTCCGTGAGCCGGAGCGTCTGCACGCCGGTCTGCATATCGACGGAATTATCCTCAAACAGCGAGTCAAAACCTCTGCCGCCGAGCCCGCCCTTTGCCTTTGCCATAACTGGTGCGCTCCTTTCTGATATATCTGTTTCCGCCTTATTTTCTCTTGCTGAAAATAGAATGCCGCGGCTTCCGGTCGGGAACAAGCGGCTCTCCGAGCATCTCATGTGCCAGCATCTCATAGGCCTCCGCGCCCTTCGAGCTGCGGTCGTAATAAAAAACGGGCTTGCCGTAGCTCGGCGCCTCCGAAAGACGCACATTGCGCGGAATCTTCGTCTCGAACACCTGATCCGGGAAGTGCTTCTGCACCTCCTCGACCACTTGCAGCGAGAGATTCAGGCGCGGGTCAAACATCGTAAAGAGGATGCCCTCGAGATGCAGCCCCGCGTTGTATTTCGTGCGCACGATGCGGATGGTCTCATTGAGCTGCGCGAGACCCTCCAGCGCAAGGTATTCTGCCTGCATCGGGATCATCACGGTATCCGCTGCGACAAGGCAGTTCAGCGTGATGAGGCTGAGCGACGGCGGGCAGTCAAGAAAGATGTAGTCATAGGATGTGCGGCAGGTCATGAGCGCTGCCTTCACGCGCTGGAGGCGGTTGTCGAGCTCCACAAGATCGAGCTCCGCGCCCGCGAGCGCCGAAACTGCCGGCACAAGGCTGACATTTTCAAATTCCGTTTCGATGATGGCATCCTGGATGCGGGCATTGCCGGTCAGGACATCATAGCAGGAGCATTCCAGCTTTTTTTTCACGATGCCGAGCCCTGTGGTGGTGTTGCCCTGAGAATCCGTATCGACACACAGCACTTTCTTGCCGCGCATGCCGAGATATGCCGCAAGGCTGACGACTGTCGTCGATTTGCCGACGCCGCCCTTCTGGTTCGCAACAGCGATGATTTTACCCATACTGTCTGCGCCTCCGTTTCTTTTCTGCTTCGGCGGCGACGTTTCGCCGCGCATTCTTTGTATTACCTTATATTATAGCATATCCGCATGAAATTGTAAAGGGGTAACAGGTTATATTCCGCCGCATGGCAGGGAATTCCGAGCGGAGAAAAAACAGCCCGAATCTCTGTGGAAATTCGGGCGTTCTATACAAGTACGGGTCTCTGCGGGCAAAACGGAAGATCAGCTCTGCGCTTCGCTGTGCATCACGAACCAGAAGGTTGAGCCCTCGCCGACCTTGCTGTCCACACCGAATGCGTAGTCATGCAGGCGCAGGATCGCCTTCACGATCGAAAGCCCGAGCCCGGTGCCGACGACCTCGCGGCGGTAATTCTCGCTGCGGTAATATTTATCGAAGATACGGGAGAGCGTCTCCTGATCCATGCCCTTGCCGGTATCGCGCACGGAAATGCGGATACCCTCCGCGGTATGCGCCATTTTCACGAAGATCTGCTTATCCTCGCCGGTGTAGTTCATCGCGTTGTTGACCAGATTGCAGATGACCTGCTCGATCTTGCCCGCGTCACAGTTCACAATCGCTTCGCCGTCGGTCTCCAGAGAGAAGTTGTAGCCTGAAACGGTGCTGAGCCCGCGGTAGCGGTCCACGATCTCGCGCAGGCGCTGTTCCATATCGAAGGCCGTGCGGTCGAGCGTCATCTTGCCGTTCTCGAGCTTCGAGAGGTCAAGGATGTCATTGACAAGCGCAGTCAGTCGGTCAGTCTCCTCGATGATGACCTGCAAATGCTCGGCACGCTTCACGGGATTGTCGCCGGAAAGGTCACGGATCATCTCGGCGTATGCCTTCAGCATCGTGAGGGGCGTGCGCAGATCATGGGAGGCATTCGCGATGAGGTCGCGCTGCATCGTGTCGATGCGGTTGATCTCGCCGCTCGCGTAGGTCAGCGTTTCGGCAAGGCGCTCCGCCTCGACATAGCCGCCGCCGCGGAAGGCGATGTCATATCTGCCGTGGGCGAGCTGCTGCGCATCCTCCGTGACCTGCACGATCGGCTTTGCAAGGCGCTTCGAGACGGCAAAGGAGATCGCAACGCCGATCAGCACAAGGATCACCGTGATGATGATGAGCTGCCGCTCCAGAATGCTGACGGTCGAGGAGACAGGCGCCAGACGGGTATTCAGCAGCAGGAAGCCCTCCGGGTCCTCCGGCGAGCCGATCACACAGGCATAGATCAGGATATCCTCCTGCGTGATGGGATTCTTCACCTTTCCGTAGGCAACGCCGTTTTCGCTTTTCAGCACCAGATCGTCGATGATCTGGCGGGAGTGGTTATTGAGCCCGTGCAGAAAGCAGTTTGCGCCCAGCACCTCACGCGAGGAGAAGACCGATCGCTCGTAGCGGTCACGCACCTCAATGCACATGTCGTTTTCGAGCGCGAGTGCATTGAACGCCTCGGCATAGCGCCCGGTCTCGTAGATCTCCAGCATGGAATCCGCGGTGCGGATGATGTCCTTGGTCTTCATGCGGTCATAGAAATTCTGCAAAAAGAGGATCTGGCAGACCCAGAGCAAAATAAAGACCGCGCAGACGAACACCATGAACCAGAGGAAGATATGCGTGCGCATGCGCAGACGGGCGGCATGCTTATGCTTCAAACTTATATCCCATTCCTCTCAGCGTGACGATAAACTTGCGGTATTCCCCGAGACTGTTGCGGAGCATCTTGATGTGGGTATCCACCGTGCGGTCATCACCGAAGAAGTCATAGCCCCAGACCTCCTCCAGCAGCTTATTGCGCGTGAGGGCGAGGTTGCGGTTCTTGACAAGGTAGAAGAGCAGGTCATATTCCTTCGGCGTCATGTTTGCCTTTTCGCCGTTGACATAGACCTCTCTGCCCGCCATGTCGATCTCAAGCCCCTCAAAGGCAATGCGTGCGGGCGTCTGCTGCGCCGGCGCGCTCCTGCGTGCACAGACTGCCTTGACACGCGCCATCAGCTCCTTCGGCGAGAAGGGCTTGACGACATAGTCGTCGATGCCGAGCTCAAAGCCGAAGAGCTTGTCATACTCCTCGCCGCGTGCAGAAAGCATGATGACCGGCGTGTTCTTTGTCTTGCGGATCTCCTTGCAGGCGGAAAAGCCGTCAAGACGCGGCATCATGATGTCCATGATGATGATGTCATAGTCGGTATCGCGCACCTTTGCGACAGCTTCCATGCCGTCGGCGGCTTCATCGACCGTGTAGCCCTCGAACTCCGCATATTCGCGCACAACGCGGCGGATATTCATTTCATCGTCAACAACCAGTAATTTCATAGGCGGATTCCTTTCCCCGTCACCGGATTTTAGATAATTTCAGTATAACAGATATTTGTGAACGGACTGTGAACGATTCGCGATAGTTTGCCGCAGCCGGTGCATGACCGCCGCCTGCGCCGCATATACTTCCATGCGAAAGGAGTGCTGCTCATGCGTCTCAGAATGCGTGCTTTGAAGATCACTGCCGTGCTGCTCGGTGCCGCAGGATGCGCCGCCGCGGGCATGCGGATCATCCCGGTCATGCGGTCGGTGCAGGTCGGGCGGGAAACTGCCGCCGCCGAGCTCAGCGAGGCATCCCCGCCGGAGGGCAGCACCGCTGCCGTCACCGCCGCCGCGCCCGCCGAAACGCAGACCGTCACGATGCCGCGGGTGCTGGCGTCTGCCCCCGAAAGCGGCGCGGTGCCCTTTGAATCGGACGCCTCCGCCGCGATGCACAATGCCCGCCCCTATCTGAACCCGCTCACCGACATTGCCGGTCAGATCGTCAAAAAGCATTTCGGCAGGCAGTCCGGCAAGCTGTTCTTCGATCTGGACGGCGGCGGACAGGTCCGCAACACGACCTTCTGGCAGAACAGCGATCTCGCCGCGGAAAGCCGCATTCTGCCCGATCTCCCGCTGCACATCGACGGCAAACCGCTGGTGCTGCTCTATCACACGCACACCACCGAAAGCTATCAGCTCACCGACGCGGGCATCTACGATGCGCAGTATAACTTCCGCACGACCGAGCCCGACAAAAATATGGTCGCCGTCGGGGATGCGATTGCGGCACAGCTCACCGCAGCGGGCATCGGCGTGGTGCATGCGGGCGAGATTCACGATTATCCCGTCTGGAACAAGAGCTACACCCGCAGTGCGGAGACCGTGCGCGCCGTGAAGGAGCAATACCCGGGTGTCTGCATTTCGCTTGATATTCACCGCGATGCGATCGCGTCCGGCACAACCGTCACCGCGCCGGTCTGCGAAATCGGCGGGCGGCAGTCCGCGCAGATCATGATTATCTCCGGCTGCGACGACGGCACAATGAATCTGCCGAATTACCGCGCAAATTTTCATTTTGCGAGTATATTGCAGCAGACTGCGGAAACAATGTATAGCGGATTCACCCGCCCGATCATGTTCGATTACCGCAAATACAATCAGGATCTGACCGGCGAACGGGGCGCAAGCCTGCTCATCGAGGTCGGCTCGCAGGGCAACACGCTCGACGAGGCGACATATGCCGGGGAGCTGCTCGGCAAGGCACTCGCCGAAACGATCCGGCAGCTTGCAGCGCAGCAGGAAGGAGACTGAATTACATGCAGCAGCGCATAAAAAAAGCCGCATGCTATGCGGCACTGATCTATTGCTCGGGAGCGGGGCTCCTCTTCGGGATGCTCCGCGCAGCACAGCAGACCCGCCGCACGCTCTACGGCGGACAGCCGGTCATGGCGCAATATACGGAAGCGGGCAGCGTCTCGCTCGGCGGCGGGGAATGGACGCTCACGCCGGAGCTGCCCGATCTCGCAGAGCAGGCAGATGCACTCGGCAGCAAGCTCCCGCCCTGCACGGCAAAATGCGTGCTGCGGGCGCTCGCATACTGCGAAACGCTTGCCGATCAGACGGCTGAAAAGCTCAGGGGCGGCAGTGTGTGAAGCGCATGATAGTATTGGTTCAGCTCGCCGCGGTAGACAAGATTTGCGCCCGGAATATAGCGCAGATCATCGGGTGAATAGAGGCTCGGATCCTTGTCGAGCTGGATGCCGCATTCCTCCAGCAGATAGGCGACAAACTGCGAGCAGACAAACTTGCGGTTCAGCTCGCGCTCCTTTTGCAGCTTCACCCAGATGAGTCCCATCAGGCTGTAAGAGAAATCGCGGCGGAAAGCACAGAAATAGGCAATCATGCCCTTCATGCGGAGATACTGCTCCTCTGTCACGGGGATCGCATAGATCTCGCAGGGGATGTTGTCGAACCGGCCGAGGGTGCCTGTGCCGACGATCTCCGGGTTAAAGGTTGCGGGCAGGGGCGAGAGGCGATAGCTGCGGCAGAAGCTGTAAAGCACATCGAGGGTCTGATCCAGCGAGATCGACGCATGCGAATAGGGCATGCGCGTCACAACACGGATCGCCTTTGCGATACCCGTTCCCGTACATGTCACGACCACATAGATGGTACACGGTTTCTTTTTTTCCTGATCGCTCATTGTCCTGTTCCTTTCCTGCGGATGTTTTTCTCTTTCCGCATAGAAAATTTGAAAAAGGGCTTGCAAAAATGCTTCCCATCTGGTATAATAGTAGGTGTGCCGGTTCCGGCACGGTATATATGCGCCTGTAGCTCAGCTGGATAGAGTGTCAGACTCCGACTCTGAAGGTCGTGCGTTCGAATCGCATCAGGCGTACTTTGAAGCCCCATGCCCCAGGCATGGGGCTTCAATTAAATCCGCGTTCCGCGGGAGAAATTGCGCTTCGCGCAGCGAAATCCCTTCGGGATGAAATCGCCTGCGGGCGAATGGAGCGGATTTATTGCTTTCGCAGCTCTGCTGCGAATTTCATCTGCTTGCAGGTTTCATCTTTTGCGCAGCAAATGATTTCATTTTCAGCCTGCGTTCCATTTCAATCCGCGTTCCGCGGGAGATATTGCCTTCGCGCAGTGAAATCCCTTCGGGATGAAATCGCCTGCAGGCGAGTGGAGCGGATTTATTTCTTTCGCAGCTCCGCTGCGAATTTCATCTGCTTGCAGGCTTCATCTTTTGCAAGGCAAATGATTTCGTTCTTTAAGGAGTGAGAAAAATGCCAGATAATAAACTCGCCGATATGTCGATGGACTTTGCCGTAGCGATTTTGAAGCTCTGCGACGCCATACACGGACACTATTCGCTCAGGAATCAGCTAGAACGGTCTGCTACTTCCATCGGCGCTAATATCCGTGAAGCAAAATATGCGCACAGCAAAGCGGATTTTGTTGCCCGCCTGCAAATCTCCCTGAAAGAATGCTATGAAACAGAATACTGGCTGGAGCTTTTTCTGCGTGCAGAACTCATTGCAGATGATACTGCAATGCCGCTTCTGAAAACCTGCGGTGCCATGCGGCGCATGCTGATCGCCTCTGTGAACACAGCAAAGAAAAATGCGTAATGCATCCCGGACACAGAAAACCCACGCATCTGCGTACATGTTAATCTGCGTTGCTTGCGCAACAGCCCGCGGTATGCTATACTGAGCACAAAGGGAAGGGCAAAGATCCCCTCCGCAGAAAGGAGCTGTGCATCATGTTACAGGATAATCTGAAAGCCCTGCGCAAGGAAAAGGGCATGTCGCAGGAGGAGCTTGCATCGCGCGTATTCGTCGTGCGGCAGACTGTCTCCAAGTGGGAAAAGGGGCTCTCTGTCCCCGATGCGGACGCGCTGCAAAAGCTCGCCGAGGTGCTCGAGGTACCCGTCAGCCGGCTGCTGGGCGCACCCGTCGAACAGCCGCAGGATCAGAATGAGCTTGCCGTGCAGCTCTCGCGGCTCAATGAGCAGCTCGTCATCCGCAACCGCAGAAGCGACCGCGTCTGGAAAGCCGTGCGCACGGTCTTCATCGCGATCGGCGCGCTCGCCGTTCTGTTCCTGATCGCCGTCACCGTCGGATATTTCCTGCTTGCCGGGGTCAAAAGCGCAGGCGGTCCGCAGGAGCAGCAGGGCATCGTTTCTTACGAGGAAGAAGCCGACAGCGTGCAGCATGCCATAGCCTTACAGGACTGACAGGCAGCCGTCCCCTCAGACAGAGGGGGCGGTTTTTTATGCGCCGTATTTTTTCGAGAGGATCACGATCAGCGTGATCAGGATTACAGTCGGGATCAGAAGAATCAGCGCGCCTGCGATCTTTTTCTTTCGGCTTTTCTCAAGAAATCCGCAGAAAAGCGTGTAGCCGCCGAAGAGCAGGTAGACCGTCACGCCGAGCTTCACAAGGCTCGATAGGATCTGATTCATGCTTCCTCTGCAAACTGCGACTCATGCCGCGTGAAGAAATCCGTGCGCGGCGGGAGGAATTTCAGCTTGTGGTTCTCGCCGGTGAACGCCGTCAGCGGCTCAAAGATGTGATCCCAGGACCAGATGCGCTCGTCAACCTGCAAATATTCCCGCACCTTCTCTGTGCCGAAGGGTGCCATCGGATGCAGGAGCACCGCCGCCGTGCGGATCATGTGGAAGAGGTTTGCGAGCGCCTGTGCGGTCTCAGCATTTGCCTCGGAATCCGCCTTCAGCACGCGGCTCATATATTTGCTTGCGCTGCGGATATAGCCGTCGAGCACATAGGTACACTGATGGAACGCGAACTTTGCCATGTGGCGTTCATATTCGAGCACAGCCTTCTTTGCCTCTGCCAGCACATCTTCTTCGGGCTGCACAGCCGGGAGCACACCGTCATAGAGCTTCTGCGCAGTATAGAACGCCGTGCGGATGATGCGGTTATAGACATTCGAGAGCAGCGCATTCTTGACGACAGGGTCGGGGAACTTCTCGCCGGTGCCCGCTTCCTTTGCGCGTGCTTCTTCCTCAAGCAGCGGCTGATTGAAGGGCTTGGGCATGAAGCTCACGGACTGCTGCCCGAGACCCAGCTCCAGCCAGTGCATGCGGAGCTGCTCCGGGGTGTAGTAGTTCAGCAGATCGTCTGCCATCGGGGGCTTGACCGCGCCGGAGCTCGACGCCTTCTTGTCAAGGAACAGAATATGATAATTCGCGACGATGGTCGGCATTTGCAGCTCGCCCTCGGGCGGGTCACAGGTCTTCTCGGCAGATGCCTGCTGCGCCATCCACATGGCGGGCTCGGCGATGCCGTAGAAATAGATATTATCCTGCCCGATGAACTGATAGACCTTCGCATCGCGGCTGCACCAGTAGTCCTTCCACGCTGCACGGGGCTTCCCCGACTGCTCGAGATATGCCTGCGTGAAGGAGATCGGTGCCCAGAGCGATTCCGGCCAGACCCAGACGGTCAGACCCTCTGCGCCCTCCAGCACCGGCGCGGGAACGCCCCACTCGATGTTGCCGGTCAGGCGGAAGGGCACCAGCGTCTTGCCGGTGCGGTAGCGGATGCCGTTCTCCGTGAGGATGCGGCAGGCGTCATCGCAGTCGGAAAGCGCGGTGAACTCGATCGTGAACGAGGGCTTTTTCGGCTCCTCAAGATAGGTATGCGCGGGCATGCTGTCTTTCAGCGAAAGATACTTCTCCTCGAACTCGCGCTTGATGTAAATGGCAGGCGGCTTTAAGAATTCCGCGATGGTCTTCCAGACGACCGGACGGATTGTCTTGTCCTTCTGCATCTTTTCGACCCACTCGCGCATGAGTGCTTCATAGTCGCGCAGCTTGAAATACCAGTTGGTGACAGGGCGCATGGTCGGCTTCTCGCCGGTCAGCGCAGAGACCGGGTCGATGAGGTTCTCCGGCATATACTGATGCCCGAGATCGCATTCGTCGGCATAGCCCTTCTCGGACTGGCAGCCTGCCACGGGACACTTGCCCGTCACCTGCCTGCCGTTCAGGAAGACGCCGGCCTTCTCATCGAAAAACTGCATGGTGGAGATCTGCTCAAGCTGCCCCTTGTCATAGAGCGCCTGCAAAAATTCCAGCGTATACTCCGCGTGAATCTCCTTTGTGCGGCCGAGCCCGGATGCGCCGAAGAGATTGGGTGCGATGCCGTATGCGGCGAGGGTCGCCTTCTGCTTCTCATGATTGCGCTGCACAAATTCCTCAAGCGTGCCTTCAAACTCGCCGCTCTCGACCTTCTTGCGCCAGCCCTCCGCGATCGGGGAGCCATAGCAGTCGGTGCCGGAAACGAAGATCACGTTCTCGCTGCCGATGCGGTCGCGCAGAAACCGCGCATAGGTATCGGCGAACACGAGCATGCCGCCGACATGCCCGAAATGCAGCTCCTTATTGCCGTAGGGCATGCCGCCCGTGACGACCGCGCGCTTCGGAAACTGCGGTCTCGGAATCTCAAACTGCGGCTTATCGCCCGCAGCGCCTCTGTGTCTTGCCATTCAATTCGGTCCTTTCGGTAATATCTTTGTCTGCTTATTATACCACATCGGAGTAATTTTTTCAATAGTGCCGCGCATGAAATTGCCGTTTACTGCTCTGCGGGCGGATCGACGGGCGGCTGATCGGGCTGCATTCTGCCGCCGCACGCCTTGCAGAACCGCGCACGCGCATTGTTCATCGTACCGCAGGAAGGGCAGGGAAGCTCTGAATAGGCAGGCTCCGCTGCCGGTGCTGCGGGCTGCTGCTCCTGCGCTGATGCGGGCGCTGCCGGCTGCTGCTGTGCCGCCGGTGCTGCGGGTCTCATCGGCGCGGCGGGGGCTGCGCCTGTGATCTCCGCTTCCTTCTGCGCTGCAATCACGGCTGCGCCGAGCTTCTCTGTTTCCTTGAAATCGCGGATCTCGAGCATCTGCGCCATCGGGATGATAACCGCTCTGAAATGCGAATCCAGACGCCGGAATTCAATATCGTTCACCACGGCATCCGCGCCGCCGAGATTCTTCGAGATCGACTCAATGATGCCGTCGAGCAAGCGGTCCAGGGCATCATAGAACAGAAAGACCGCGCCGACAATCACAACGGCAAGCACAAGAATAATCACATTGCCGGCTGCGGATTCTGCCATTGCAACATACATCATTGCTGCACCCCCGTTTCACTCCGCTTCGTTCCGCAGCTCCGGCAATATTCCGCAGCGGTTGTCTGCGGCTTTCCGCACAGCGGACAGTTCCACGCATAGGGGAGCTGATTCTCCGCTTCCCGCTGCCGTCTGCTGCGTTCAAGCTTTCTGCGGACCGCATTTTCCCCTTTGGCACCTGTTTTGCGTACAAACTTCATCACAAAGTAAGCGATCACAAACAGGATGATCAAAAACAATGCTTCTTTCATAACACGCTGCCTCCGTTCGATCAGTTCTCGGTCAATGTGTCGTTCGGGCGCTGCGAACGCACAAGGGTATCCGGGTCAAGGCGCAGGAACAGCTTTTCGATTTCCGTCAGAAAGCGGTTCATCGTAGCCGTATCCGGCGTGCCGTTCTTGACGAAATACTGCGGGAACATCACACGGAACACAGAGACCTCCGGGCGCGCCTTCGGCTCCTCCATCTCCTGGATGAACGCCGTCCATGTATACCCCATATTTTCATGCTTCACAGTGATCTGATAGCCCTTGAGCTCCGCGGTCTTCATGCAGTCGCGGACCGCATTTGCCTTGATCAGCTGATTCAGGCTCTCCCAGACGTCATTGATCGACACCTTGCGGAGCAGAAAGATCTCCGCGTAATCATAGAAGCCGCCCTTGCGGTTCACAAGCAGTCCGACTGCGCGTGCCCGCCGCTTGTATTTGCTGTACCAGACGGCAATGAACACGAAGGCGATGCCGAGCACAATAAATAAAACAACAGCCCACGGTTTCACACAAATCCACCCTTTCTATGTGAATGTATTCAAAGCCTTGTCCCGCAGGATTTGCAGAAATGATCCTCCGGGGAAATGCTGCCGCCGCAGCTCGGGCAAAATGCCGGCGCATCGCCCTGCGGCTTCTTTGCTTTTTCAGCTGCCCGCTTTGCCTGAATCTCCGCAACGCGCTTTTCCGCTCCGAGTCCGTAGCCGATTGGCTTGAACCAGATGCAGCGGAGTCCATGCTCAGCATCCTTGAAATGCGTTGAGAGACGAACAAACTGCGGCGAATTCGGAATGGCAGAGGTACGGCTGATCTCCAGCCCCATCTTTTCGAGCAATGCCGAGATCAGTCTGTCGAGCACACTGTGCACCAGCAGAATAACGGCTATGAACACAACGCTGATAATCAGAAGGATCAGATCTGCCCCCGTGAAATCTGCAAAACACATACTCATTCCTGCACCCTTTCAAACCGTCAGCGATGCGTGCCGCAGTGCTGACAAAACTCTTCTTCGACTGTCATCGGCTTGCCGCAGCGCGGACATAACGCATTCACAGCCTGTTGCTGCTGCTTTCTGACATAACGCTCAGCCCGCTTTTTGTTATGCCCGGTCCGGATGGAAGATTCCGCACGGTCAAGCAGCCGGTAAACAATCCATGCTGCCGCCAGCCCACCGGCAAACAGCGCAATCGGTACAATCATCGTTTCGTTCATATGCTTCTCCTTTGTTCTTCCATCTCCTCAAGGGAACAACGCACCAGCGCGTTCGGGTCACGGCGGAGAAGTGCCTTTTCCAGTGCCGTCAGAAAACGGTTCATGGATACCGCCCCCTTCGGAGTGCCGTAAGAAGTTGTGAATGAAGTGAAAGTGAACACAAACATCGTCACATCCGGACGCTCGGCAGGCGGCTCAACCTGGAAAAACTGTGCCGTCCAGTTCGGGTTTCTCACAAGCAGGATATTGTTCTTTATGCCGAAGGAAATGTTCTGACGGAAAAACGCACCGTTCTCCGCAGCTTCCTTCAGCTCCAGCGCAATGCCGCGCAGCGTGGCGGTCGGATCTGCGACCATGAAGATCTCCGCATAATCGGCAAAATCCTGCGTCCGCTTGACAAAATCACCGTGCGCAAGCATTTTCTTCTTTGTATACTGCAAGTAGACAAACGCAAACACATACAGAGCGCTAAAGAGTACGATCACAAATCCCGCAAAAGAATGCATCCGCATTACCTCCGTTCCGGCAAGACCGTAAATTCCTTCGGTGCCTCCGTCAGATTCTGCGGTGTCCCGCCGCAGATCACAAGCATGTCCTCGATCCGCACGCCGAATTCCCCTGCGATATAGATGCCCGGCTCGTCCGTCATGACCATGCCGTCTCTGAGGAGCACCTCGCAGCGCGGCGCCGCGATCGGGTATTCATGGATCTCCAGCCCGACGGTGTGCCCGAGCGCATGCGTGAAATACTGTCCGTATCCTGCACGCTCAATCACATTCATCGCGGCATTGTGCATATCGCAGCAGCGGAGCCCTGCCTGCGCGACCGTCGCCGCAGCAGACTGTGCCCGCAGCACGGTCTCATAGACCTCACGCATTTTGTCGGTCGCGCTGCCGTAGGCGACCGTGCGCGTCATGTCGGAATGATAGCCCTCATACACCGCGCCGAAATCCATCGTGATGAAATCACCCGGACGCAGTGCGCGGTCGGAGGGCGTGCCGTGCGGCTTGCTCGTGTTTTCGCCGAACAGCATGATCGTGTCGAACGACGGCTTTTCGCTGCCGCCGAGTGCCATGTAATAATTGAGCCGCGCTGCCGCCTCGCGCTCGGTGATGCCGGTGTAAAGCTCCGGCAGCAGACGGGAAAGCGCCTGCTCTGCGATGCGCTGTGCGCGGATGATGCAGCCGATCTCGCGCTGAGACTTGCAGGCACGCAGCGCCGCAAGCTGACGGCTCGCGGGCAGGAATTCCTTGACAGTGCCGAGATTGTCGCGCAGGCCTGCAAATTCCTGCACGGTCAGATAGGCGTCCTCATAGAGGAGCCTGCGGACGGCGTGTTCCTCGAAGATCTGCGTCAGGAAGGCAGAAAGCGCCTCTGCATTCCTGCGGCAGATGACCGTAAAGCCCTGCGGTGCGATCCGCTGCTCTGCGACCTCGATATAGCGTCCGTCGGTGATGAAATACGCCGTGCCGTCCGCGGTGATGACGCATGCGCCCTCCATCGCCGTGACGCCTGCCGCGTAAATGAGCGAGACCTCGCTTGTGAGGAGCACAGCATCCGCGCCGCCCTCCCGTACAATCTCCGCAATTTCCGCGGTCCTGCTTTCGTTGATTCTATCGTTCATGCAGCTTCCGTATCTCCTGCATCAGTCGCCGAACGACACGCCGATGCGCTTTGCGGTCACGACAAGCTGATCCTTCGGGCTGACAAACTTCGTCAGACCGGCAATGTCCTCGAGCTTGTTCGATGTGACCTTTCCTGCGACCATTGCGACCGTTCTGCCGTATTTTTCGCTCTCAATGAGCTTTGCCGCATGCACGCCGAACTTTGTCGCGAGGATGCGGTCATAGGCGCTCGGGGAGCCGCCGCGGAGCATATGACCCGGCACGCAGACACGCGTGTCGATGCCGGTGCCCGCCTGAATCTGCGCGGCAATGCGGGAGGTCGCGGTCAGGATGCCGGCTTCCTCGCGCTTCTTTGCGCGCTCCTTCTTCTTCATCTTCGCCTCGTCCTTGTCGAAGGCGCCCTCTGCGACCGCAAGGATCGAGAAGGTCTTGCCGTTTGCGGCGCGCTTCATGACAGCCTCGCAGACCTTGTCGATGTCGTAGGGGATCTCAGGGATCAGGATGATATCCGCGCCGCCCGCGATGCCCGCATTGAGTGTAAGCCAGCCCGCCTTGTTGCCCATGATCTCGCAGACGAGAATACGGCTGTGAGAGGCAGCGGTCGTGTGCAGGCGGTCGATGGCATCCGTTGCGGTATCGACGGCGGTATGGAAGCCGAAGGTGACATCGGTGCCGTAGATATCATTGTCGATGGTCTTCGGCAGACCGATGACATTGAGCCCCTCCTGCTGGAGCAGATAGGAGGTCTTGTGGGTGCCGTTGCCGCCGAGCGTGAGCAGGCAGTCGAGCTTCTGCTTCTGGTAGGTCTCGCGCATATTCTTCACTTTATCGACGTTGTCGTCGCCGATGACGGTCATCATCTTGAACGGCTGCCGCTTGGTGCCGAGGATGGTGCCGCCCTGTGTGAGGATGCCGGAGAAATCGGCGGGTGCCATCGGCTTGCAGAGGTTATGGATGAGGCCGTAGTAGCCGTTGGAGATGCCGATGATCTCGACATTGTCCTCGCCCATCAGTTCAAAGCATGCCTTTGCAACGCCGCGGATGGTCGCGTTCAGGCCGGGGCAGTCGCCGCCGGATGTTAAAATACCAATTCTTTTTTTCATGTGTTTTCTTTCCTTTCTGTATTCGTTGACTTTGGGTAAATACCCCTGTTTTACAGGATTATGTTCAGACCCCGTGCTGCTTCATGTTCTCGCGCATAAAGGCTTCTGCTTCCTTCGCCGGCATCGGTTTGCCGTAATGGAAGCCCTGCACCTGTCCGCAGCCGAACGCACGCAGCAATTTCTCCTGCGCCTCAGTCTCGACGCCCTCTGCGATCGTGCCGATGCCCTTTGTATTCGCAATGTGAATGACAGACTTGACAATCTCCTCAATCACCTTATCCTGATCCATATTGAAGATAAACGAGCTGTCGAGCTTGACCATCGTAAAGGGAAGCATCTGAATATAGCTCAGCGAGGAATAGCCGGTGCCGAAATCGTCCATCGCGATGCCGATGCCAGCTTCGCGGAGCTCCTTCATGCGCGTGATCGTTGTGTCAATATCCTTGAGCGCCAGCGACTCCGTCAGCTCAATTTCAAGATACTGCGGCTGCAAATCGTTCTTTTCGAGCGCCCTCTGCACCATCGCGCAGACATTTTCCTGATAGAAATCGGTGCTGCTCATATTGACGGAAATGACAATCTCCGGGAGCCCGAGCTTCTGCCAGAGCCGTGTCTGGCGGCAGGCTTCATAGAGCGCAAAGCGTGTGATCTGCGTGATGAGCGCCGACCGTTCCGCAATCGGGATGAACACACTCGGCGGAATCAGGCGCCCGTCCGGATGATGCCAGCGGATCAGCGCTTCCATGCCGACCACTCTGCCTGTATCGAGCGAAACCTTCGGCTGATAATACACCTCAAGCTGCCGGTTCATCACAGCGTCGGTGAGCTCCTTCTCCAGCACGCTCTCCGTGACGATGCTGTCATGCATAGCCGATGTATAGCGGTCGATGCTGCCGAGGATCGCCTTGCCGGAGGAGAGTGCAAACTCCGCACGCTCCAGCACCTGCTCAAAGCTCTCGCCGTCCGCAGGCATCCGCGCATAGCCCGCAGAGCAGGTCAGCGCACGGTTCGCAAAGGGACCGACGGCAAGCGTCGCAAGGCTGCGCTGAATGCGCCCGACGACCTTTGCGGGGAGATCCTCATCGCCGGAATCACGGAGGATCAGCGCAAAATTGTCGCCCGAAATGCGTGCACCGAAGCCGCCGAGATTGAGCTGCTTTTTCAGCGTCTCCGCAAAGCCGCGCAGGAGCTGATTGCCGTTTTCATAGCCGCAGGTGTCGTTGATCAGGTGGAAGCGGTCGATATCCAGCGCAATGACCCAGTAGACTGCGCCGAGCTCCACGGTACATTGATAGAGGTCGCGTCCCATCTTCATCAGTCCGTTGCGGTTCGGGATGCCCGTGACCTCATCCTCATATGCCAGCCGCTCGATGCGCTGATCCTTCTCCTTCTCAGGTGTAATGTCGATCAGGGAGCCGCCGACGACCAGACGGCCGGTGTCGGTGCGCTGTGTCGCCTTGAAGCGGTAGGAATACCAGCGGTACTGCCCGTCTGCCGAGCCGATGCGCAGCTCAAGCCTGCCGGTCTGCGTGAGATAGTCGCGCATACGGAGGCGCATGGTCTGCACATGGTTGTCAAAGATCGTGAGGTCAAGCGGATAGATTTTCGCACGCACATCCTGAAGCGTAATGGTCTCGCCCTTGAGCCCGAGCATCGTGCGGAGCTTCTCAGAGGGGAACATATTTGGGTTGCCCTGCTCGATCAGCAGAATGCCGATATCCGTGAGCTCCATCGTCAGCATATGTCTGCCCTCAGAGGCAGCAAGGCGGCGGGAATAATCCGTCAGCTCCGACTGCATCCGGCGGATATCCGCAAGATCCAGACCGATGGAAAGATACCATGTGACGCCGTTCTCATCCTGCTCGATGCCGGCGGTGTTCCAGATCATATCGTGCTTTGTGCCGTTCTTCGTTGTGAAGGAATACTCCCGGTCTCTCGCACGGACGATCTCCCGGATCTGCGTTTCCGTCAGGAGCTTCTGCCCGAAGAGCCACGGCACAATATATTTCGCATCAACTCCCTCGCCGGATTTTGTCAGCTCAGAGAGCTCCCGCAGCGTGTCATTCATGATGACTGTGTCGAGTGCATCGTTCCAGAGCATCGCGGGAGAGGCAAGGCTCTCGACAAGCTGCCGGAGAGACTGCTGCGCCTGTTCTCTGCGCTTTGCGCTGGAATACTGCCAGTGTAGCACAAAGACAAGCCCCAGGATCAGAGCCGCGATCGCATAGGAATTGAAGATGAGATATACCAGCTCGGATACCTCGCGGTGATGGTAGGCATACACCATGATATATGCCGTGATGATTGCAAAAGCGACAAAAACTGAAAATGCGATCGAGGTGATCGTCTTACGCTTCATTCCGTCACATCCTTTCGTCCTTACTTACCCCCCGATTTTTCTCTGTATATGGTTAGCCACTCTCTATTATACCAACAATTTGTTTTTCTGTCAATAGATTTTCGTGAAAAATGCGCGGTCAAAGTGAATAGACGATGATCCCCGCAAGGATCAGCAGGAGCGCTGCCGCCTTTTTCGGCGTGATTTTCTCCTTGAAAATGAACACGCCGAACAGGGTGATAAAAATATAGCCGGCGCTGTCGAGAATGCCGCCCATCGAGACCGGGATCACGCGGAGCGCAAAGACCGAGAGCAGCGTCGCGCCGAAAAACATGCCGTAAGCAAGGATCACAGGCAGATTGAGATATTCGCGGAACACGGATTCCCGCTTTTTCCCCGCTGCCTTTTTGAGGATCACCTGCGAGACCGCGCTGATGAACACGCCGGCAAGCGCAATGCCCGCGTAGAGCATCACCTGCTTATCCATTTTCATCACCCGCCTTTGCATAAAGCACAATGCCGCAGAGCACCAGCAAAATGCCGGCGAGCTTCTGCGGTGTCACAGGCTCAGAGAAGAACAGCACGCCCCAGAGAAGCCCCCAGAGAAGCGTCACGCCCTTCTGCGAATAGGCTGCCGTCAGCGGCAGTCGCTTGAGGATCTGCTGCCAGCCGAAGGCGTATCCCGCGAGCAGCAGCAGCTCTGCGCCGTAGCAGACACAGAAGCCGATGCTCAGAAAGGGATAGCCTGCCGCCAGCTTTCCGCAGACGCCGCCGAACGAATAGACCGCCAGCAGAATGTGCAGCAGGGCATAGTCCTTTGCCTTGCCCTTCATCTCACTGCACCGCTTCCGATTTCGGCATCCACGGCAGGCGCACCGCGACCGGCACCTGCATCACATCATAGCCCGGGAGCTCAAAGGGCTCGACGAATTCCGGCACTGTCACGCAGGCAACCGGCAGACCCATCGCTTCGGAGAGCGCTTCGCACTGCGGCATGCTCTCACGGATCATCTCTGCGGTCGTCTCCATGCCGAGATTGGTATTGTTGACGATATGCGTCAGCTTCATGCGGCTTGCACGCTCGATGCCCCGCAGATAGGCGACCGTTTCCTCTGCCGTGCGGGTGAGATAGCGGCGGAAGGAGACAACCGCGAGCATATCGAGCTCATTCGTCTCCGCATAGCTGTTCAGCACATGGGAATAACGCCCGAGTGCGATTGCGCCGTCCTCGTCGCCGCCGACGTCGATGATGAGATAGCCCTCCGCCGCCGCGAGACCGCCGAGGTCAAACTGCACGCTCGGAATGTCAACATTCGTGTTCGCATAGTCCGGCGCACGGAGCGTGATGCCGCGCTTTGCGAATGCCTCCTTGAAATCGGCAGTGCGGAAATAGGGATTCACGAGGTCGAAATCGACAACGGTGACCGGCGCTCCGGTCTTCGCAAGGCTGAGCGCCAGTGCGGTCGAGAAATTGGTCTTGCCGGAGCCGAAATGCCCGGTCACAACGATGATTTTCTTCGGCTGATACATAGTGGAATTCTCCTTTATCGGTTAATATATATAGATGCACCTGTCCTGCCCGAGCCAGATTGTCTTTTGCTCCGGCGCCGCCTCCAGAATGCGGTTCAGGTCGCCGCCCGGCAGCGCTTCACTCTGCCATCGGTACGGGACAGAGAAAACAGGATTCTGCGCAGCCAGAACGCCCTCGCGTGTCAGCCGCCCCTCACACTGTGCCGCGATCTCTTCGCAGACCTCCAGGCAAAGCGCAGTGAGCCCGCGATAGGTCTCGCCGTTTTTGTTCCTGCCCTTCACATCGGAATCGAGATTGAACGAAAAAAGCGCCTCGCTGAACCAGACATGTGCCTCTTCAAAAAACACATTTTCCTCGCCGTACCCGTTTTTCTCGCAGAAATAGCTGTAGGGTGCATGCCCGTGCAGAATGAGCGCACCGTGTGCATACAGGTTCTGCTCGGTCGGCCAGCGTCTGCCGCCCGAATTCTGATGGAACAGGCCGCCGCGTGACCAGATCACCTCACGCAGCGGGCCGCCCTCCCTCCGGACGCATGCCTCATCGAACCGATAGGCGAAATGCCGCTGCTCCGGCGACTCCGCCATGTCCGCATTGACAGCATCGAAGGCGTCTGTCACCATGCCCGAGTGCGTGATGTAATAGGTCAGCTGCCTGCCGCGCAGCACGAACATATCCGGCAGATTCGGAAGCGGATAGGAAGGACCGAGCTCCCGTTCGTGATTGCCGCGGATCAGGTGAAATCCCGGCAGACTGAGATCGGGTTCATAGAACATCGCCAGAACCCGCAGCAGCGGGGTCGGATCGCCGCCGGAATTGTAATCGCCGACAAAATACACATGATCCTTCTGCGGATCAAATGCGATCTTTTCGAGCAGATCACAAAGTGTCTGCGCCGCACAGTGCGTGTCGCCGACAACAAAGTGCAGACCGCTCGGACAGGCTTCCCGCAGGCGTTCGATGTTATCCTGCGGCTTGCGGAAAATGCGCACATTCTCAGGTATCAAAATGCTTTCTCCTTTCCGTTTACACTGTTACGGCATCGGGAGCGGGCGCCCGGGTTCTTCGGGATCAAAGAGATAGGTGCGGTAGGCGTTGATGACCTGCGTTCCGCCGTAGGTGCTGACGCGCGGAAGCCCGCCGCCGTAGTTTAAGTGCATGTGCCCGTGCAGAAAAATCTTCGGCTGATACTTTGTCAGCAGCTCCTCAAAACAGGCAAAGCCGCGGTGACAGAGATCGTCGCCGTCATGGAAGCCGCGCAGCGGGGCATGTGTGACAAGGATATCGAAGCCGCCTGCACGCCGCAGCCTGAACCACAGCTTCCGGATGCGCCGCTGCATCTCCTTCTCGGTGTACTGATGCTCGCCGGGGCGGTAGCGCATGGAGCCGCCCAGCCCCAGAATGCGCAGGCCGTCATGCACATAAATGTCATCCTCAATGCAGAAGCAGCCGTCCGGCGGGATGGTCTTGTATTTTTCATCGTGATTGCCGTGAACATAGAGCAGCGGCACATTGGAAAATGTTTCGAGGAAGGAGAGATACTGCGGATTCAGGTCGCCGCAGGAGATGATGAGGTCGATCCCTTTCAGTCTGCCGGGCTTGTAATAATCCCAGAGAAAGGGGGATTCCACATCGGAGATCGCCAGTATTTTCATGATGCCTTTTTCCTTTTACGATTCTGTTTCTGTGCGCCGGCGTTATCCTGCCGTCTCGGGGATATGCAGCGCGTGCTGCGAGGCGAATGCACGGAAGGCAGGGCGCAGCTCGCGCACCTCCGGGATCCGCCCGACGACATTGTCAGCAAGCCAGTCCGCCTTGATGATGTCATCCGGCGTCATGATCTTGCCGCGCTCGACCACGCAGCGTCCGCTCTGATCGAAGATCAGCCCGGTAAACGGGTTCATCCAGCCGCCCGTGAGCTGCTCCCGGATCAGCTTGACGAGCTTCTGCGTGCCCGCCGGAAGCCGGCTGGAACAGGCAATGTCGATCGCGCCGGAGCTCATGCCCCAGTAGTAATTCAGCGCCTGCGTGCCGGTCTGGTTGCCGTCATTTTTCCAGGCGCCGATCAGCACCGAGCGCACAAGATTCTCATAAAGGCTGCCCCAGTTCCAGACAGGCTGTGCCAGCGGGAACTGCCGGTCGCCGTAGACGCCGTATAAACCCGCTTCCGTGTCGGTCGCCTGCGGGGCACTGATATCGCGGCTTGAGATGATGTCCGTCTGCTTGCTTTCAAAGAGCAGATAGGGGTCTTCCTCCTCAAGCGTGGACCAGCCGAGATAGACGATTGCACGCGGATTGACCAGCTTCACGCCGAGCGCAAAGGCATTGACCGATGCCGGCGTTCCGAGCACGGGATAATCCGCAATATAGCCGATATGCCCGGTCTCCGTCATCGAGCCCGCGATCAGCCCCGTGATGAACTTTGCTTCGTAGATACGGAGATAATAGGTGCGGAGCTGCTTATATGCCGTGTTCATCGAGCAGTTGAGGAAAATGACCTCCGGGTGTGCGACTGCCATTCGCATTGTCACGGCATGATAGACCGGCGAGGTCGTAAAGATCAGCTTGCAGCCCTCCGCAATCGCACGCTCGATCGTCTCCTCTGCCTGCTCCGATGATGCAATATACGGCGTTGTCTCGATCGCCTTCCCGAAGGTATCGCCGATATACAGCCGCCCGAGCTCGTGGTTATAGCTCCAGCCGGAGACCTGCGGGTCGGTCGGATAGATGAACGCGATCTTCAGCACAGAGCTTGTCAGCGGCAGAATCTTCGTCAGTGCGACCTTCTGTGAGACCGGCGTCGGCGCAAGGATATGCGAAACCGGCGTCGGGGCTGCCATCACGCGGAACTCCACACGCACACGGTCGATGTGGCGGTGCAGCTCTGCGGAGGTCAGGTGCCGCACGGCTTCAAAGCCGTAGATCTCGAGAAAATGCAGGAAGGCATCGCCCGGCATGATCGGCAGGCTCTGTCCGCCCTTGCTGAGATAATAGGTCTCGAAGACGGAATAGAGGAAGCGCACATCCTTTTGCAGGTCGGCATCCCATTTGCGGAGCTGAGGCGGCTTGCCGGTTTCCGCGCTCGCCTCGGCATCGGAGACCCCCGCGATGATGCGCAGGAGAGCGGGGAATCCGCCGACCTTCTTCATCTCGATCTCATACATGCCGGAGACGCGGTAAAATTCGCAGAACTCCGCGTAAAGCTGCTGCTCGACGGAGTCGTTTTTCTTCGGATAGATGCGCGTGACGACCGCTTCGATGCTGACGGCGCCGTTGTACTTCGAGACGCTGACGCGCTTGTTGCCCTCGACAACATAGAAGCGCTGCATATATTCATAGACGATGATCGGTTCATTGACACCGGTTTCCTGCACGGAGTCATAGAGCGCCGACCACTTGCTGCCGAACTCGGTCTCATATTCGAGCAGCGGCATGAAATTTGAGGCAAACGCCCTTGTGCGTTCAGAGGAAACGGTGCCCGCAATGAGCTTCAGCGGAATTTCAAGCTGCCCGAGCGGCACTCTGCTCTCCTCACCGCCGCCGCGCAGCAGATCCTCCAGCACAGGCAGATAGGGGTGTTCACCGCGGGACACCGACTGCCGGTACTGTTTTTCTGCCATTTTCTGTGCTTTTGTGTAATCCTGAATCGCCATAAGCATCTGTCTCCTTTTGTTTTTGCGTATACATATATTATACCATACAAGACCCAGAAGTGCAAGAGCAGAAAGCAGGATTCTGTCGGGCGGGAACTGCTCCGCTGAATTACCCGTATATTTCAAAAGCCGGCACTGCATGTACCGGCTTTTCTCTGATTTTTGTACAGAATCTACAGGTCACCGTAGTAGCTTCGCACTGCTGTCAGCCCCAGCAGATAATCCACATTCGTGTGGTGCAGCTCAGCAAGTGCAATCAGAATCTCCGTCGGAATATCCCGCTGCCCAAGCTCATAATTGCTGTATACCTGTTGGGAGCAGTGCAAATATTCTGCAACCTCTTTCTGCGTCATATCAGCATCCTCGCGCAGATTTCGGATTCTCTGGTACAGCATATAGCCCCCCCTTTCGGTGAGTTCAATATACCACACCACAAAATCGCATATGCATTTTTACCGCATTTTGCAGTACTCAATTGTGCGATACTTGTGCACTTCAACAATATTTTGCAAAAGATCATCAAATCGCTTGACATACACTACAAAGGTTTGTATAATGGAGTCACCGTTTACCGTTCATTATATCGTATAACAAAACAGGAGGTCATCGGCATGGAACACAAGAAAATTTACAACGGATTTCTTGCATACCTTTACACAGACGGCATCACAGTCATGATCTGCTTTGCTGTCTTCGGCGCAGCAATGTTGTTTGCATCCTCGGGCAAAATCTTCGGCTTGCAGATCATGGAAGCGACGGGCGGCAGCGTGCCCTTCTCGGAAAGACTGAAGCCCGGTTTGATCTGCTTCGGCATCGCGTTGTTCGGGTGGCTGATCTCGCTTCCGGCATATCTCCGTATAAAGAAATATTCCGCACCGGGAACCGTCGGGAAACATCTTCTGGAATGTTACTGGAACGGCATGAAAATCGCCTTCAAGATATCGCTCTGCCTGTTTGCTCTGTTCCTTCCGGGTCTCGTCAAATGGTCGATCGGATATCCCGTTACCGGCGTCGATAAGAACGGCAACGAAATATGGCTCAAGCCGATCGGTAATGATGTTTATGAAGACCCGCACGGCGATCGTTACACACTGAAATTCTGATTCGCATTCATATAACCGAACAAAGAAGAAGCCCAAAAGGATTTTGAAATCCCTTTGGGCTTCTTTTTTCACAATCAGCTCACAACTCCGGCGAGGCTCAGTCCTTCGTCATGACCTTCTTCTGCCAGCCGCGCTTGCCGCAGTGCGGGCAGCGCATGTAGCGCGTTGTGCCGAAATGCGGTGCAAATGTCATCTTCCAGATGCTGACTGTGAACCGCTCGCCGCATTCCTTGCAGGCATAGTAGCCCGCAGCATGCTCCAGAATCATCGCATAGATGATCGTCGGAATGAGCATGACAGCACCGAGCACAATGAGCACGATGGCAAGCGCGTTGAGATCCGAATATTCCGCGACATACGCGCCGCCTATCATCAGCGCCAGCGATGCCGCGATGCCGGTGAAGCCGAAGACATACATCGCGCGCAGCATATGCTTGTTGTACTGCTCCTCGCGCTGCTTCATCTCAAGCAGATTCTTCTCCGCAATTTCCTTATAGTTTTCCATTTCAATTCTCCTTCCGCAAAAGAGCTCGTTGAGATCTATTTTCAGGATCCCGCAGAGCGGCAGCATCAGAGCGGCGTCGGGCAAAGATCGTCCGGTCTCCCATTTTGATACAGCGCGGTCGGTGATATTGAGCTGCTCCGCAAGCTGCGCCTGCGTGAGCCCCTGTGCCTTGCGGCACACTGCAATGAACTTTCCGATCTGTATCTGATCCATGTCTTTCAGCTCCTCTCTGTTCTTGTGGCTTCAGTATAGCACAGCCCGCGGAAAAAGTCCACGAACCGGCGGTAGAGTATTGAAATTTCGCGAAAATACGATATATTTTTGCAGGCTCAACTGTCAGGATACAGCCTACTGTGCAATCGGCTGCAAAGCAGGAATGAAATTCCGCACGACAAAATACACGCCGAAGATCGCCAGCACCGTGTACCAGAACGCACCCTTCCGCGGCAGGAGATGCAGCTTCCTGCCGAAGAGCCCCGCCACCGTCTCAATGTAAAACAGCAGAAAGAGCAGGCAGAGAAACGGCACCGTCACATTGTTGCGGAGTGCTGCTGCGAAATCGAGCTGCAAAAGCGCATGGACGCTCCGTGTGTTGCCGCAGCCGGGGCAATATAATCCTGTTTTTGTGCGGATCGGGCAGGGCGGGAACCAGAAGTTCACCAGCGCCCCGCGAAAAAGGAACACCGCAGCAGCAAGCAGCGGTGTCCCGATCACGATGATTAGTCGCTTTTTTGGGGTCATGCCGGTGTCAGACCTGCTGCTCCTGCATCTTCTTGAGCATTTCCTCCCACTGGGTCGTATCGACCGCGCCGGTCGCATAGAGGATCAAGCAGACAATGATGAATGCCAGCGCAGCGCCGCCGCAGGCGATACCTGCGATTGCCATGCCCTTGCCGCTCTCCTGCTTCTTGATGGAAATGATGCCGAGCACAATCGCAACGATCGACAGCGGGATCGCGATGTACTCGCAGCAGCAGGTGACGATGGACACGATGCCGCAGACCATCGACGCGATGGCAAAGCCCTTCTTGTCCTGCGGTGCGGTGCCGTAGGGGTCGCCGCCGTAAGGCTGCTGCGGCGTGCCGTAGGGCTGCTGCGGTGCACCGCCGTAGGGCTGACCTGCATCCGGCTGACCCTGCTGCGGGTAGCCGCCGTTCATGCCGTTCTGATTCATGTCGTTCTGATTGTAATCCATTGTTCTTCCTCCTAAATTGATCTCAGTTCGTCAGTCTTGATTCCTGATCATGCAGATAATCTGTGTAGGATTGCTGTCCGACGCCGATTACCCAGCCCATAGCCATACACAAGCCTGTGATGCACAGCCCCATGATGCCGAGCACGATCCCCGCAAGCGCAAAGTTCTTCTGCGTTTTATCATAGCTCTCACGCAGATTCACCTTTGCGATGATGCCCAGCACGATTGCAAGGCCGCCCGGGATCAGCGCCGCATATCCGCAGGCACTCGTCAGCAGCGAGACCGCGCCGAAGATCATGGATGCGAGTGCGAGCTTCCCGCCTGCCTGCTCCTTTTTGTCCGGGTCAGCCTCATCAAAGAGCGGGTCATGAAATGTCTCCGATGTGGTTTCCCGTGTCGGCTCAGAGATATGGGGCGTAAATTCATCCGCATCCTCCGGTCCGCCGTAAAGCCCGCCGCGGTAGCCTTTGTGTTTATCGTCCATCTCAGACAGCCTTGCCGAGGAATGCCGCGCCGATGATGCCCGCGTCATTGCCGAGCTTTGCGATCACGACATCGGTGTTCTTCTCCGAACCGCGGGTATAGACCTCCTCCGCGACCAGCGCCTTGACCGGCAGCAGCAGCGCGTCGCCCTCATTGCAGACACCGCCGCCGATGCAGAGCACATCCGGCTGGAAAATGTTGATCATGTTGGTGATGCCCGCTGCGAGCGCCTTGATGTAGAAATCGACAACTTCCTTTGCAGCAGCATCGCCCTTGCGCATGCAGTCGAATGCGGTGCGTGCGGAGACCTTGCCCTGCTCCTCTGCCATTTTCGCCATCAGGCAGTCGGGATGCGCCTCGATCGCTTCCTTCGTCATGCGGATGAGACCGGTCGCAGAGGAATAGACCTCGAAGCAGCCCTTTCTGCCGCAGGTACACTGCGGACCGTCGATGCAGAGGACGGTATGACCGAGCTCTGCGCCTGCGAAGTTGGAGCCGGCATAGATCTTGCCGTCCACAATGACGCCGCCGCCGACACCGGTGCCGAGCGTGATGCAGACTGCGTTCTGTGCGCCCTTTGCTGCGCCCGCGACAAATTCGCCGTAGGCTGCGGCATTTGCGTCATTCTCGACAAATGCGGGTCTGCCGGTCGCCTCAGAGATCCACTTTGCCATCGGGACATTGTGGAAATCAAGATTGTTGGAATATTCGATGATGCCGGTTGCGGAGTTTGCGATACCCGGGGTGCCGATGCCGATCCACTCGACCTGCTCCGGCGTGAGTCCCTTCTCTCTGATGACATCGAGTGCGCAGGCTGCCATATCCGCGGCGATGGCCTCTGCCGGACGCGGACGGTTGGTCTTGCGCGAGACCTTGCCGAGAATGTTGTAATTCTCGTCTACGAGACCGGCGACGATGTTGGTGCCGCCGAGATCAATGCCGACATAATACTTCATGTGAAAAGTCCTCCGTTTTCTATATTACGCAGAAGCGCTGCGGGATTTCACCCGCGGCGGAACGGAAACCGGCTCCGCACAGGCTGATGCTCTGCGTCTTTGACAGTGAATGCGCTGCGGGCTTACGCCTTCTCCTTCGGCAGCGTCCGCGTCATGAGCAAAGTGCAGTCCTTGCTGCGGATGCTGAATGCGCCGAAATTCGCCGGGATGAACACCGATTCGCCGCGAGAGAGCGGCATGACGACGCCCTCCTCATAAACAAGCGCGGCTTCGCCCTCCGTCACGATGAGATGCACATAGGATTCGCCGTTCGGCGCGGGCATTGCCGCCTCCTCGGTGACATGCAGCTCCCATGCCGTGAAATAGGGACAGTCGGCGATCAGTGCGATCTCGTAGCCCTCCATCTGCTGCGGCGGGCGCTTCATGCGGGGCGGCGCAGACCAGGTCTTGGTCACATCGACCGCCTTGTCGATATGCAGCTCACGCGGCTTGCCGTCCGCACCGACGCGCTCGTAATCGTATACGCGGTAGGTGATATTGGAATTCTGCTGGATCTCGGCGATCAGCATGCCCGCGCCGATGGCGTGCAGCGTGCCTGCCTCGATGAAGAAGACATCGCCCTTTTTCACAGGAACCAGCCGCACATAGTCGAGCAGCGTGCCGTCCTGGATATGGGCGCGGAATTCCTCCTTCGTCAGCTCACGGTTGAAGCCGTAAGCGAGCGCAGCGCCCTCCTCGCAGTCCACGACATACCAGCACTCGGTCTTGCCGTTTTCGCCGTTCTCGTGCTCGCGTGCATAGCGGTCATCGGGGTGTACCTGCACGCTGAGATCCTGCTGTGCGTCGATCAGCTTGATCAGCACAGGGAAGCTCGAGAAAGTGGCAGCGCCCTCGCCGACACGCGCCGCCCAGTCCTGCTCAAGATACTGCTGGAGCGTCATGCCGCGGTAGATGCTGGTGGCGATGGTCGAGAGCCCAGCGGGGTGGCAGGAAAGCTCCCAGCTCTCCGCAATGCGGTCATAATCGCATTCCTTGCCGAACTCTGTACGCAGCTTTGTCCCGCCCCAGATATAATCCTGAAACGCGGGTCTGAGTTTTAAGGGTTCCATAGCTTCTTCCTCACTTTAGTATAAAATCGTCATCCAGTTTTGATATGATCAGCGCACAGCTGAGCGCCATTTCATAAACCTTTGCCCGCGGCACCTGCGCGGGAATATCCGCCATCGCATTTTGCAGGACAATGCCGAAAAGCACCGGCATCTCAGCAGGCGTTCTGCAATAGTTCGCCGTCATGTTCTGATAGATGCCGTTCCAGCATTCGCGGATATGCGGGTAAACATCCGCAGGCGTATAGGCGCCCCAGATCTTTTCCTCCGGCGTGCCGAGCACCTGCACCGCCCATGTGACCAAAGCCATCGGGTCGGGCTTCTGCGCACCCTCTGCAAAATGTGCAAACCATCCTTCGATATAGGCGAGCACGCTCATGCGGTCTTCGAGCAGATAGTGATTGAGTGCATCGCCCATATAGCGGCGGGTGCCGTCCTTCAGCTCAATGACGGCAAACGGCCTGCCCTCCGCCTTCACAGCCTCATGGCAGCTCATGCCCGCCATCCCGGCTGCATAGAGCAGCATCTTCGGATCACCCCTGCCCAGCACCTCGCGGAACATCGCAAGGATCCTTCCGGCATTCTGCCGGAGTGCTTCCGTGTCCATACATACTGCCCCCTTATTCTGTCAGGTATCCGGCAGCTCCTGAATGAGCGCCCAGAGCTTCCCCGCTGTCTCTTCACTGACGCCGGCAGTTTTCCGGAGCTGCTCGGGCGTCGCGGCTTTGAGCTGTGCGCGGGTCTTATAGGTCAGCAGCAGCTTCTGTGCCTTCTTCTCGCCGATGCCCGGAATCTCCGTCAGCGTCAGCGCGAAGCTGCTTTTCTTGTGCTTCGATTTCATATAGGTGATCGCGAAGCGGTGCACCTCATCCTGAATGCGCGTCAGCAGGTGGAATGCCGCCTGTGCCTCGCGCACGGAGATCTCGCCGCCGTCTGTTGCGATGGCACGCGTGCGGTGCTTGTCGTTCTTCACCATGCCGAAGAGCGGGACAGAGAGCCCCATCTCATCGAGAATCGGCTGAATCGCGGCGACATGCGTTTTGCCGCCGTCGAGCAGAATGAGGTCAGGCAGCACGGCGAAGGCATTGACCGCCTTCTTCATCTCGTCTGTCTCCTCTTTCGCCTTGAAATACTCCTCCAGACGCCGGCGGATGACCTCGCGCATTGCGGAATAGTCGTCCTGCCCGGTCTGCTCCTTGATAGAGAAGCGGCGATAGGCGCTCTTGAGCGGTCTGCCGTCCTCGAAGACAACCATGCCCGCGACCATCGAGGAGGAGGAGAGATTGGAAATATCGTAGGATTCAATGCGCTTCGGCGGATGCTCCAGACCCAGAAGGCGTCCGAGCTCCTCAAGCGCCTGCAATTCACGGCCTGTGCGCCCCGATTGCAGCGAGAGCTTCTCTGCGGCGTTCTGCTTTGCCTTCAGCACCAGACGGCGCCTTGCCCCGCGCTCCGGCTTCTCGACCGAGACCGCATGCCCCGCCTGCTTTGTCAGCAGGTCGGTGAGCAGGGAAAGCTCTGCGGGAAGCTCCTCCAGCAGGATCGTCCGCGGGAGATCCTTGCCGCTCTTTGTGCTGTAATACTGCGGCAGAAATTCCTCAAGCGGATCCTCGGAAAGCGTGTCCGGCGGGATCTTAAAGGTGTTCTGGTCATAGAGCCTGCCGCCGCGGTAAATGAGCACCGAGATGACAGTTGCCTCGCCCGAGCGCATCATGCCGATGACATCGGTGTCCGCTGTGACGGCATCCATGATGTCCTGCTTCTCACCAGCAGCCCGGATCGCCGCAATGCGGTCGCGGAGACGGGCAGCCTCCTCAAAGTCCAGCCGCTCTGCCGCGTCCTGCATGCGTTTTTCCAGCGCCGTGACCGTGTGGTCGCCGCCGTTCTTGATAAAGCGCACGGCATCGGCGACAATGTCGGCATAGTCTTCCGCGCTGATCTTCCCGCGGCAGACGCCCATGCACTGCCCGATGTGGTAATTGAGGCAGGGGCGCTCCTTCCCGATCTGCGCCGGGAACACCCGGTTGCAGGTGGGGAGCTGAAAGAGCCGGTTGACCGTGTTGACGGTCTGCCGCACGGTGAAGCCGCTCATATAGGGACCCATGTAGGTGCCCTCGGCGTCCGTCTGCAATTCCGCGGTAATGCGCGAATAGGGCGGGGGAGAGATGCGGATATAGTGGTATCCCTTGTCATCCTTCAGCAGAATATTATACGGCGGCTTGTGCTGCTTGATGAGCGAACACTCCAGCACCAGCGCTTCATATTCCGACGCGGTGACGATAAAATCGTAATCATAGACCTGCGAGACCATCTTTGCCGTTTTCGGCGTGTGGTCGGGGTGGTCCCGGAAATAGCTTGTGACGCGGTTGCGCAGGTTTTTCGCCTTGCCGATATAGATGATCTTCTCCTGCGCGTTTTTCATGATATAGACCCCGGGCTCCGTTGTCAGCACGGCGGTCTTCCGCTGAAGATAGGGCAGTCTCGGATTCATTCTGCATCTCCGTCCCCGTCATCTGCGGTGTCATCGTCCTCATATTCATACTCGCCGTCATCCGCATCTTCTTCGATGACGCCGAACTCATATTCAAATTTCTCATCGCGGTCCGTCAGCACACCGCGCTCCGTGTTGCCCGCAAGGACATCTTCGGCAGCGAGCTTTGCCTTCCTGATCGCAGAGGGCTTTTTCAGCTCCGGCTTCTCCGCCATCGTCGGCGCATCCGCAAACATCGTCGATGTGAATTCCGTCTGCTCTGCTCTGTCGCCGTAGCAGTCGATATCCATCTCGCCGAGCACGACCTGCCGCTTCATCGCCGCAAAAAACACGATATATGCCGCAGCGTTGAACAAGATGCTGACATAGACGCCGTAGCCGAGGATGCCGGGCAGCATGCCGCAGAGCATGATCGCGCAGGTGATGCCGACAATCCATTGCAGTTTTGTGTTCTGCGGGTCAAGCATCAGCAGCGAAAAGCCGACGCCCGCCGAAAACACCGCATGCACGATCACAAGCGGCAGCGAAAGTCCGTTATACGGAATAAACGGCAGCAGCTTGAATTCCAGCAGCATCAGAATAACCTCCGTCACAATATAGACGATCAGGAGCACCTTCATCACACTGCGGGCGCGCACCAGTCTGTCAATCCAGACGATGCTCAACGTAAAGAACGCAAACGCGCTCGTTTCAATGACATAGGCAAAGATCTCGAACAGGATCACAAAATTGCCGTTTTTCGCAAGGGAATAATAATAAATCAGGCAGACCACGATGAACACGATGAACAGCACATTGCCGATCAGACCGAGTTTCATGCAGTCCTCCAGCGTATAGGGGCGCTTCTCCTCGGGCTTCCGCACAGCAGCAGTTCCCTCGCGCTGTGCCCTTCGGCGCGCCTCGCGGGACGGTGCCGCAGGCGGGGCTGCCGGTTTCTTCTTCGCCATAGGCACCTCCCTCTCGTTGACAGATTATTTTGCGGCGAGCGCGCGCTTGCCGATGTCGGTGCGGTAATGCACGCCCTCGAAGCTCACCTGCTTCGCGGCTGCATATGCCTGATCGAGTGCAGACTGCAGCGTCTCGCCGGATGCGGTGACGCCGAGCACTCTGCCGCCCGCGGTCAGGAATGTGCCGTTCTCGAGCTTCGTGCCTGCGTGATAGACAGCCGCGCCCGCGGTCTGACCCTTTTCATCAAGACCCGAGATCGGCTTGCCGGTCTCATACTTGCCGGGATAGCCGCCGCTCGCAAGGATCACGCATGCGCATGCGCCCTGCTTCCACTCGATCGGCAGATCCGTGAGCGCCTGCTTCTCGATCGCCTCCATGATCTCCAGCAGATCGGTTTTCAGCATCGGGAGCACGACCTGTGTCTCCGGATCGCCGAAGCGGCAGTTATACTCAATGACCTTCGGGCCGTCCGGCGTGAGCATCAGCCCGAAATACAGGCAGCCGCGGAAGCTGCGGTTTTCGCCGTTCATCGCGTGCATCGTCGGCAGGAAGATCTCGCGCATGCACTGCTCCGCGATCTCCTTGGTGTAATAGGGATTCGGCGAGACAGTGCCCATGCCGCCGGTATTCTTGCCGCGGTCGCCGTCCAGCGCACGCTTGTGATCCATCGAAGAAATCATCGGCGCGACGGTCTCGCCGTCAGTAAATGCGAGCACAGAGACCTCGGGACCTGTGAGGAACTCCTCGATAACGACATGTGCGCCGCTCTCGCCGAAGATCCTGTCCTCCATGATGGAGTGCACGGCTTCGATTGCCTCATCCTCGTTCTGTGCGATGATGACGCCCTTGCCGAGCGCGAGGCCGTCCGCCTTGACGACGGTCGGGTAGGTATTCTGCTCTCTGATATAGGCAATCGCCTGCCCGGCATCGTCAAAGACCTCGTATTTCGCGGTCGGGATGCCGTATTTCTTCATGAGATGCTTGGAAAAGACCTTGCTGCCCTCGATGATGGCTGCACGCTTCGAGGGGCCGAAGACCTTGAAGCCGTTTTCGCGCATGAGGTCTGCCATGCCGAGCACGAGCGGGTCATCCGGCGCGACAAACACCCAATCGACTGCAAGCTCCTTTGCGAGCGCAAGCATGCCGTCGAGATCGGTCGCCTTGACTGCGTGACACTGTGCATATTTTGCGATGCCGCCGTTTCCGGGGGCGCAGTGCAGCTCAGGCTTCTGCGGACTCTCCGCGAGCTTCATGATAATGGCGTGCTCTCTGCCGCCGCCGCCGACAACAAGTACTTTCATAGTTTTCAGTATCCTTTCAAAAAGGTATCCGCCTTGCGGATGATTTTGAATGGGGCTCTTGCACACTTCGCTGTGCGTTTGCAGGCAAACTCACCCAAGCCCCGCCAAAGGGCTCGCGCCCTTTGGAATCCCGATATGGGGGTTAGATTATTTCAGACATTCAAGCGGGAGTTCGCGGATCTCGCAGAAGTGAATCTTCCTGAGCGAGGGTTCATTGAGCAGCGCACGCATGACGCCGCCGTGACAGACAATCAGCAGCTTTTCGATGTCCGTCCGCTGCGCATAGGGCAGCACCCACGGGAGCACCCGTGCGCGAAGCTGTGCATGCGTCTCCCAGTTGTGATACCGGTGTTCCGGCAGATGCACGCCGCCGCTCTGCTTGTATTCCTGCCAGGCGTCATAGATCTCCTGCGGCGACATCTCTGCGCCGTCTACGTCGGGCATCCACTCGAAAATGCCGACAGCGACTTCGATCGGGCGGTCGATCCGCCGCGAGACGATCGCCGCTGTGTGCAGCGCCCGCGGATAGGGCGAGGAGACGATCAGATCCGCATCCTGTATGCGCGGATCCTTCGAGCCTTCCTCTGCCTGCGCGATGCCCGCCGCCGTCAGCTGCCCGAGCTCTGCGCCCTGCCCTTTCAGACCCATGCGGAAACAATCCTCATAGGTCGGCTCGCCGTGGCGCATGAGATAGATGGTCATATGTGTTCTCCTTCGGTGCGGAATTCACATTGCAAATGAAATCAGTGATGGAACAGTCTCAGCCCGCAGAATGCCATTGCAATGCCGTACTTGTTGCACTGCTCGATGACGAGATCATCGCGGATGGAGCCGCCCGGCTCAACGATGTATTCCACGCCGGACTTGTGTGCACGGTCGATGTTGTCCGGGAACGGGAAGAACGCATCGGAACCGAGGCAGACGCCTGTGTTCTTTGCGATCCATGCCTGACGCTCCTCTTTCGTGAAGACCGGCGGCTTCTCGGTGAAGACACGCTCCCACTCGCCGTCTGCGAGAATATCCATGTAGTCCTCGCCGATGTAGAGGTCGATCGCGTTGTCGCGGTCGGGGCGCTTGATGTCATCGCGGAACGGCAGATTCAGAACCTGCGGTGCCTGTCTGAGCCACCAGTTATCTGCCTTGGTGCCTGCGAGACGGGTGCAGTGGATTCTGGACTGCTGACCTGCGCCGATGCCGATTGCCTGACCGTCCTTGACATAGCAGACGGAGTTCGACTGGGTATATTTCAGCGTGATGAGCGAAACGATGAGGTCAAACTTCTTGTCATCCGGGATGTTCTTGTTCTCGGTGACGATGTTGGAGAGCATGGTCTCCTCATTGATCGCGAGATCGTTTCTGCCCTGCTCGAAGGTGACGCCGAACACTTCCTTGTGCTCGACCTTCGGCGGCTCATAGGCCGGGTCGATCTGGACGATGTTGTAGTTGCCCTTGCGCTTTGTGCGGAGGATCGCCAGCGCCTCGTCGGTGTAGCCCGGAGCGATGATGCCGTCGGAGACCTCGCGTGCGATCAGCGTTGCAGTGATGGCATCGCACTCATCGGAGAGGGAGATCCAGTCGCCGAAGGAGGACATTCTGTCCGCGCCGCGTGCTCTTGCATAGGCACATGCCAGCGGGGAGAGCTCGCCGAGATCATCGACGAAATAGATCTTCTTGAGCGTATCGGAAAGCGGGCGGCCGATGGCAGCGCCTGCCGGGGAGACATGCTTGAAGGAGGTTGCTGCCGGCATGCCGGTCGCAGCCTTCAGCTCGCGGACGAGCTGCCAGCCGTTGAAGGCATCGAGCAGATTGATATAGCCGGGATTGCCCGAAAGCACGGTGATCGGAAGATCACTGCCGTCATTCATGAAGATGCGGGCAGGCTTCTGATTGGGGTTGCAGCCATATTTCAAAAGGCGTTCGGTTTCCATAGCGGTTTCCTTTCCTGCGGCAGTGCCGCATTGCAGTATTCATATTCGGGGGGAACACAGCAGCATGTGCTGCGCCCCGTTTCATTTGCTTTCAGTGATACACGGTGTTGAATGAGAATTTCGAGAAATTGCTCACACGCGTGGGCACAACCTCCGTGATCACACCGGGCTGCACATTGATGTCGCAGACGGTGTAAAGCACAGGATCCTCCGTGAGAAACGGCGGTGCCGGTTCTGTTTCCCTGTCCCACCAGCCGAACGCCGCAATCAGCATCCGGTGCACGCCGGCGGGCAGTGTCATGAGCCCGGAGCGGCAGGTCTTTCCTGCTTCCACGATCACATATTTTGACTCTGTGCAGAAGACATAGTAGGAGCCGTCCGCCATGCTCAGCAACCCGCTTCCGGGCGGCACGGTTGTGAGCAGCATCCCGACATGATCCGGCAGCAGCGCACGCATCATCGCAAGCTGCGTCAGCGCAGGGTCCGGCACATCCTGATAGGGCACAAAGCCCTTCACATCCCGTGCCTGATTGATCATCTCCAGACCGCCCTTCAGAGAGGGGTTCAGCCTCGCCTGCGGTGCGGCATGAAAGACAGCGTGAAGCTGAATGAAGCTGCCGCACTGCGCAGCCTCGTCGATTGCACTGCGAAAATTATTCAAGAGAGATCACCCCTGCTTCTTGCCGAAGCGGTTGACGATCTTGCTCGTTGCATTGCCGGTCGCCGGGTCGATATAGCGCACAAAGAGCGAGATCTTGTTATCCGGATTGAGGCTGTCCCAGATCAGTGAGGTGAAGCCGTCGATGTCATCCGGGATCGCGACGAGCTTCGGCTCACCCTGAAAGCTCGGCAGCGGATTGCCGTCGCCGACATAGGTGTGAATGAAGTGACCCTGACCTGCGAGCGGATTCTCATAGGAGAAGGTGAAGCGCTGGCAGGAGGCGGGGTTGCCCTCTGCGCTCTTCAGAATCGACAGCGCGTAGTTGAAATCGCCCTTCTCGCAGCGGATGATGCCGGAGATTCTGGGGGTGAAGTTCGGGTCATCCGGCTCAAACTTGCGGGCACGGAGCGCCTGCTCAAAGGTGAACTGGTGATCCATCGCCTCATAGATGGTATCGGTCTGGTCGCCGTTGGTGACGATGGTCTTATTGCCGAGCACGCGCACCGGCGAATAGATGATCAGCGAGGGATCGCTGCACTTCGAGGGGTCACATGCCTCCGTGCGGATGCCGTTGCCGTCCGGCACAAACACGCGGTTGCGGGAGTTCTCGCTTCTGCCCATGATGAAGTAGGCAGCGACCGCGAATTTGCCGTTTGCGGACTTGCCGAGGATGATGCCGCGGCCCGGGTAGCTGTTCTGCTGAAGCTCGTGTGCCAGTGAAATCATTGCCATGATGATACCTCCAAGTTTTCATATAAAGGGCAGACGCTGTGACGCGCCGCCGGTTTGATAAAAGCTGTCTGCTTGCCGGGTCAGCTCCGCGCAATGAGATAGGTGTCGCCGCCGCAGCCATTCAGCAGAATATGCTCCGCCGTGACTGCCTGCACCGACCAGTACCAGCCGCCGTCTGCGGGGAAGGCACAGCCGTTTTCCGCAAAGCAGCCTTCCTGCGGATGATAGGGCTGCCGCATCACCGTCAGATCGGGGATCATCCGGCATTCATTCCGCCGCAGCACAATGCCGGGCAGCATCGCATAGCCTTTTTCGCAGTAGCCGTTCTGCCCGAGCCGGCAGTAGATCATATCCTTCCGCGCAAGAAACACAGCAGCAAAGTGCTCCGTGATGATTTCCGCGCAGATGCCGTCTTCGCCGGTCTCGTATGCGTATGCCTTCTGATTCCGGCGTGCCATTTCCGCCGCAAGGCTCTCGCCTGCGGGCTGTGTGCCGTCTGATGATTCGCAGAGCGTCATCGGATATTCAGTTCCGTCATACAGCGTCCAGATCATTGCGCTGTCTGTTTCCGTGAAGCGGTCCGCCGCATGATTTGCAAATACAGCCTGTGCCGCAGAGGAGTCTGCCGTCAAAACGCCCTGCATCTGTTTGCAGTATTCCGTGCGGCCATTTTCGCCGCATGCTGCGCTGACAAGGCCGTTCTCGCGGCCATACAGAAGGGCGGCAATGCGCGCGCCCTGCCGCAGAAACACAATGCAGAAATCATCGCTCACCGCGGCTGCGGCATGTGTGCCGAGACAGATCCTGTTCATTCGCGGATTGTCACATGATTGCCGCGCACTCTGAGCTTGCCCTCGCAGAAGAGCCGCACCGCCTCGGGCAGAATCTTCCACTCAGCCTCCTCCATCACGCGCTTTTGCAGGATCTCGGGCGTATCGCCCTCCTGCACCGCGACTGCCTTCTGCAAAATGATCGGGCCGCCGTCGCAGACCTCATTGACGAAATGCACGGTCGCGCCGGTGAGCTTCACGCCCTTTTCGAGCGCCGCCTCATGCACATGCAGCCCGTAGAAGCCCTTGCCGCAGAAGCTCGGGATCAGTGCCGGGTGCACATTGATGATCTTGTTCGGATAGGCGCGGCAGATCTTTGCGTCAAGGATCGTCATGAAGCCCGCCTGCACGATGAGATCGGCATATTCCTCATAGAATGCCTCCATCATCGCATCGGTATACTGCTCGACGGTGAGAAACTGCTTGCGCGGGATCACGCGGGTCGGAATGCCCGCATTTTTTGCACGCACGAGCGCATAGGCATCGGGCTTCGAGCTGATGACGCAGGAAATGCGTCCGCCGCCGAGTTCCCCGCGGTTCTGCGCATCAATGAGCGCCTGTAAATTCGTGCCGCCGCCCGAGACCAGCACAATGATCTTCTTGTCGTCTGCCATTGGAATCGCCTCCCTTATGATTTCAGTTGAGAATTTGCGAGCCTGGATTCCCGCATATCGTTGATCAGCAAACAGCCCTCGCCGTGTGCCGCCGCAAGAGCCGGTGCCGTTTTGTTTCGTTTCATCGAATTGCTCCGTCAGTCATTCTGCTTCTGATAATACTCCCGCAGATTTTCCTCCAGTGTGCCCCAGAGGCTGCGTTCCGTATTCTCTTCGGCGGTATCAAGCACCTCGCCGCAGAGCACGGTCTCGCGCCAGAGCAGTGAGACACTGTCCTCGCCTGTCTCCCCGCGCTGCCGGAGCTGAAAGGTACAGCTTTTCGGCGCTTCGCCCGCCGCAAGGAACGCTTCATATGCAGCCTGAATCTGCGTGAGATAGGGCGCTGCATCCGTTTCGGGGGAAAGCGTCACGCTGACCGCCCAGTACCACTGCGGATCGTCCGCCGCGGTCAGCCAGTCTGCCTCGCAGACCTGCCAGCCTGTCACCGGCCGGATATGCATGGCGCAGAGTGCCGCGCCGAGCGTGTCATTCCGGCTGAGCCCGACCGTATTGCCGCTTTGGACTGCACAGAGCAGCTGCACATCGAGCCGCCCGCCGTCCTCGAAGGACATGCCGGTTTCCGTCGGCGTGCCGCTGAAATATTCCGGCAGCACATGCGCGATATAATCCGCACGGCAGACAGACGCGAGCTCCTCCGTCACCGCCGTTTCCAGCACGGCGTCATAGTAGCTCTGTGCGTTCCGGTAAGATTCCGCCGCCTTTTCGTCATAGGGCAGAACAGAAAGCGGCATCCGGTGCTCTTCGCCGTTTTTGTCGCTGTAAACGATCGTATACAGATGCACGAGGTCATCCTGTATCTTTTCAAATCTGCACGCGGCATCGTCGCCGAAGCAATACTTGAAATATGCCGGGTACCGCTCCGAAAGATCGGTGTTGCCGTCGCCGGCACAGCCGCAGAGCAGGAGCATGGCAGCTCCGCAGAGCAGCGGCAGCCGCACCCTGTGTTTATGCGATGATAACGCCCTCATCACTCTCCACCAGCTCACCGAGGACATATGCCGTCTCGCCCGCTGCGTTCAGCACGGAGACTGCCTTGTCGGCATCCTCAGCCGCGACGGACACAATCATGCCGACGCCCATGTTGAAGGTGTTGAACATATCGCGCTCCGGGATCTTGCCGGTCGCTGCGATCAGATCGAAGATCGGCAGCACGCGGACATTTGCACGCGGGATGCGTGCGGAGATGCCGTCCGGCAGGCTGCGCGGGATATTCTCATAGAAGCCGCCGCCGGTGATGTGCGAGATCGACTTCACCCTGACCTGATCAAGCAGCGCCATGATCGGCTTCACATAGATGCGGGTCGGGGTCAGCAGACATTCACCGAGGGTCGAGCCGAGATCGGCATAATGCCGTGCGAGATTCGATTCATTGACATTGAATACCTTGCGCACGAGCGAGAATCCGTTGGAATGCACGCCGCTCGATGCGATCGCGATGAGCACATCGCCCGCCTTCTGCGAATCGGGCTTCAGGATGTTCTTCTCATCGACCAGACCGACAGAGAAGCCCGCAAGGTCATATTCCTCCTCCGGCATGAGGCCCGGATGCTCCGCGGTCTCGCCGCCGACGAGCGCACATTCTGCCTGCACGCAGCCCTCCGCCACGCCGGACACAATCGTTGCGATCTTCTCCGGGATGTTTCTGCCGCATGCGATGTAATCGAGGAAGCACTGCGGCTTCGCACCGCAGCAGATGATGTCATTGACGCACATTGCGACGCAGTCGATGCCGACGGTGTCGTGCTTATCCATGATGAATGCGAGCTTGATCTTGGTGCCGACGCCGTCTGTGCCGGAGACCAGCACAGGGGACTCCATGCCCTTGACATTGAGGCGGAAGAGCCCGCCGAAGCCGCCGATGCCCTCCATGACGCCTGCGGTCGCGGTGCGTGCGACATACTGCTTCATCAGGTCAACCGCACGGTAGCCTGCGGTGACATCCACGCCTGCCTGTGCATAGCTCTCAGAAAAACTGTTCTTTGCGTGTGCCATATATAAATCCTCCTGTAAATTGGGGGTGCGTATTCCGTCCACAGTCTGCATGCGCAATCGCCGGCGATCCCGTGCGAAGGCATGCAGCTTTTATTCCTCGCCGGTGAAGCAGTAGGTGCAGAGCGAGTCGGGATCAATGCCGACCGCCTTTTTCACATCTGCCAGCAGATGATACTTGAGCGAGGTGAAATTCAGACGCTTTGCAATCTCATCGACCATTGCGTGATAGCGGTCCGTGCCGTCGGTGCAGTAGTCTGCGAGATAGCGGTCATCGCCGTCGAAATCGCGGATGACGCGCCGCGCAATGAGATCGAGCTCCGATTTGCTCGGCGAGAAATTGAGATACTTGCAGCCGAACATCGAAGGCGGCGAAGCAGAACGGATATGCACTGCCTCTGCGCCGTTTTTATAGAGGAATTCCACGGTGTTGCGCATCTGTGTGCCGCGCACCACGGAATCGTCAAGGAACAGCAGCTTCTTGCCGCGGATGAGCTGCTCCACGGGGATCAGCTTCATATGCGCCGTGAGGTCGCGGATGGACTGCTTTGCCGGTGTGAAGCTGCGCACCCATGTCGGGGTATATTTGATGAACGGGCGGGCAAACTTGATGCCGCTCTCGTTCGCATAGCCGATCGCGTGACCGTTGCCGGATTCCGGCACGCCCGCGACATAATCGACATCAATGCCCTTGTCGCGCTTCGCGAGCAGAGCGCCGCAGTTGTTGCGCATGACCTCGACATTCACGCCCTCATAGCAGGAGGTCGTGTAGCCGTAATAGATCCAGAGGAAGGCGCAGATCTTCATTTTCCTGTTCGGCGCCATCACGGTCTCACAGGAGTCCGGCGTCATGAACACAATTTCGCCGGGACCCAGATCGCGCTCGTATTTGTAGCCGAGATTCATGTACGAAAACGACTCAAATGCGGCGCAGTAGGCGTCCTGCTGCCTGCCGATGATCACCGGCGTTCTGCCGAGATAATCGCGTGCGGCATAGATGCCGTCCTTTGTCATGAGCAGCAGCGTCATGGAGCCGTCGATCTGCTCCTGCGCGTAGCGGATGCCCTCAGGGATCGTATCGCACTGATTGATCAGCGCTGCGACCAGCTCCGTCGGATTGACAAGGCTGCCGCTCGACTCCTGAAAATGCCCGCCCTTTGCGATGATCGCATTGACAAGCTGCTCCGTATTGTTGATCCTGCCGACTGTTGTCAGGGCATAGCTGCCCAGATGCGAGCGCACAAGGATCGGCTGCGGGTCGGTATCGCTGATGCAGCCGATGCCCATGATGCCGTGCATGTCCTCCACATCATCCGCAAACTTCGTGCGGAAGGGTGCGCTTTCGATGTTGTGAATCGCACGCTGGAAGCCGTCCTCAAGATCATAGACCGCCATGCCGCCTCTCCGCGCACCGAGATGCGTGTGATAATCAATGCCGAAAAAGAGATCTGCCGTGATGTCGCGCTTCGACACCGCGCCAAAAATTCCTCCCATAAGCTCCTCCGATTAAGGTATCTCCGATGGATTTTGAATGGGGCTCTGCCCCAAACCCCGCCAAAGGGTCAGAGACCCTTTGGAATCCCGATGTGGGATAAAGGCAAGAGGTGTAATGCGAAATCAGCGCGGATCATTCCGCATTCCGCATTCTGCACGCAAAGATTATGCGTTCTCCTTGAGGCGCTTCATGATCTCCTGATATGCCTCCTCGACACCGCCCATATCTCTGCGGAAGCGGTCCTTGTCGAGCTTCTCGTGGGTCGTAGAATCCCAGAAGCGGCAGGTATCGGGCGAGATCTCGTCTGCGAGGACAATCTGACCGTGGAATCTGCCGAACTCGATCTTGAAGTCGATCAGGTCGATGTTGAGCTTCTTGAAGAAGCCGACCATGAACTCATTGACCTTGAACGCATACTTTGCGATGGTGTCGATCTCCTCCTTGGTGGCGAGGCCGAGCGCCAGTGCGTAGTAATCGTTGATGAACGGATCGTGCAGATCATCGTTCTTGTAGCTGAACTCGAGGATCGGGCAGAGGAGCTTCCTGCCTTCCTCAACGCCCATTCTCTTGGAGAAGCTGCCTGCTGCGACATTGCGCACGATGACCTCGAGCGGCACGATCTCAACCTTCTTGACGAGGGTCTCGCGCTCGGAGAGCTCCTCGACGAAATGCGTCGGGACGCCTTCCTTCTCGATCATCCGGAACATGACATTGGTCATCTGGTTGTTGATGACGCCCTTGCCCTTGATGGTGCCGCGCTTTGCGCCGTCGCCTGCGGTCGCGTCATCCTTGTAATCGACGATCACGAGATCGGGATCGGAGGTTGCAAAAACCTTCTTTGCCTTGCCCTCATAGAGCTGCTCGCCTTTTGTTACGTTTGCCATTGTAGTTTCCTCCCAAAATTTACAATCAATATTATCGCCGCACGCTTTCGTGCGGTTGCTGACTCAGTTTGTGAGCGGTCTGCCCCCTGCATCAAGAAGCGGAGAGAAGCCGCAAAGGTCATCGTTGGTGACATACTGCACGCCGGTTTTCGTATCGGTGAAGACCAGCAGGATGCGGTCGCCGAAGGGCTGCGAGCCCGTCAGCCGGAAGCGCGGTGTATCCGCTGCCGGTGCAGGCGCCTCCTGCGGATATGCCGGCGACACGACCTCGATGCCGGGAATCTCCGTCAGCAGCGGAATCTCCTGCGGTGCGGCAGCCTCCGCTGCGGGGAACTCCTCCCCGGAGACCGTTTTCCGCATGCGTTTGAGCTCCGTCTCCGTGAGCCCCATCTCCCGGATCTGCCGTTCTGCGCCCGGGTCGCCCGAGGTCATCGCGCAGAGGATGCAGAGCTGCTTTTCCCCGGCAAGGATCGCTGCGGGCAGCTTTCCGCATGCTTCACAGGTTGTCATATGTCTCAGAGTTCCCGGAGCTTTTCCTGAAGCGCGGCGTCCTTCTTCTGCACGCCCGCAATCATCTCCGCCTTGCGGCTTCTGAGCTGCTCTGCGAGCGTCTCATCCGAGAGCGCAAGCATCTGCACTGCGAGAATCGCCGCATTCTTTGCGCCGTCGATGCCGACTGTCGCGACCGGGATCCCCGGAGGCATCATGACCGTCGCCAGCAGGGCATCCATGCCCTCCAGCGCAGCGCTCTTGCACGGGATGCCGATGACCGGCAGCGTCGTGTGACCTGCGATAACGCCCGCGAGATGTGCCGCCATGCCCGCCGCACAGATGATCACGCCGAAGCCGTTTTCCGCAGCCTTCTCCGCGAACTCCGCCGCCAGTGCAGGGGTGCGGTGTGCGCTCATCACATGTGCCTCATAGGGCACGCCGAAGCTCCTGAGCTCGGTGATTGCATTCTTGACAACAGGCAGATCGCTGTCACTGCCCATGATCACTGCTACTTTTTTCATAAGACCGTTCCTTTCGTTATGTGGGGACAGCAGCGGAGACCGCCGCCATCTGTGTATCCGTAAATCCGCTGTAAGTATAAGCCCCCGCCGCATTGCGCGAGACCGTCAGATACATCGCGGTATTGACGACCTCGGGTTTCCCCTCGGCGTGGTTGCGTTTATAGGTGACCTGGAGCTGCATGAGATAGGTGGGGTAGCCGCCCGTTTGCAGCAGCTTCAGGCGGCTGACATCCGCCGCAGCAAGCGTGCAGTTCCGGTAGCGGTAGCCGACCTTCAGTTCCGCGGGATTCTCCGCTGTCAGCAGCGCACTGTCCGGCGCCTCGCCGGTCAGGAAAAGGTAGCTGAGATAATCCGCCGCCGCGTTTCCGAGCGAGAGCAGCACTTCATCCTCCGGGCAGCTCCGCAGCGCACCCGCATCAAATTCCATGCGCACATTGTGCAGACCGACCGCGTGCTCGGAATACCAGCGCTCGCGCCGGAGCCTGCCGCCCTCGACGGCATACTTGAAGACATTGTGACCGGCAGTCAGTGTCAGCAGATCGTTTTCATAGGTGCAGGTGTCCCAGGAGGCGTCCTGCCAGCGCGTGCCGTCCCCGTGATAGAGGTGGTAGCGCTCGCGGCTGCCCTCGGTGATCTCCGCAGCCCAGATGTCGTCTGCGATCTGGTGAAATGAGGTGTATATCAGCGGTACGATGAGGTCGCCGTTTATGCCGAGCAGCCCGAAGCGGTCATTCTCGCCGCCGCCTCTGCGCGCAATCAGGACGCTGTCGCTCATCATCCGCAGCGAATACCATTCCGGCTCAATCAGCATTCTGCCCGATGCACTCCGCAGTCCCCAGAGACCGCTGTCTCCATAGAGTGAAACGGGTGCGCTGTCTGCGGGCGCTGCCTGTGAGCGCTCCTCATTGCCGGAGCGCTCCGCATGATCCCTTCCGCGGCTCGCGGCAAAGGCGCCGCAGCAGAGTGCCAGCGTCAGCAGCACAAGCACCGGGATCCGGTATCTGCCGTTATGATTCGTCGTCGTCATGTGCGAAATTGTCGGTGTTCTCCTCGGTCTCGCGGATCAGGTAGACCGGGCGGTGCTTCACCTCAAGATAGGTCTTCGAGAGATAGAGCCCCAGAATGCCGGTGCAGAAAAGCTGCAAACCGCCGAGGAAGAAGATCGAGCAGATGAGCGTCGGGAAGCCGGCAACCGGCTCGCCGAACACAATCTTTTTGATCACGGTCGCGATGACCATGATCACTGCGATAAGGCAGGAAATCATGCCGAGGATTGTGGAAATCGTCAGGGGCGCCGTCGAGAAGCCGATGATGCCCTCGATGGAATAGCGGAAAAGCCCCCAGAAGCTCCACGCGGTCGTGCCCGCTGCGCGCTCGACATTTTCATATTCGATGTATTTCACGCGGAATCCGACCCACGAGAAGATGCCCTTCGAGAAGCGGTTGTATTCCGTCATGGAGAGCACCGCATCGACCATCTGCCGGGTCATGAAGCGGAAATCCTGTGCGCCGTCCACGATCTCTGTCTGCGAGATCTTGTTCATGATGCGGTAGAAGAGCCGTGCGAACCACGAACGGATCTTCGATTCGCCCGCTCTGCTGACGCGCCGTGTTGTGGCGCAGTCATACTTTCCGCTTGCGACTGCTTCATACATCTGCGGCAGGAACGCCGGCGGGTGCTGCAAATCGGCATCCATTACGACGCAGTAGTCGCCCTTCGCGTGGGAAAGCCCGGCATACATGCCTGCCTCCTTGCCGAAGTTGCGCGAGAAGGAGATGAACCGCACGCGCCTGTCCTGCTTCGCGAGCTTCCGCAGGTCGCGCAGGGTGTGATCCTTCGAGCCGTCGTCGATGAAAAGATATTCAAATGTGAGCTCGGGATGCGCCGTCTGCATCTCCGCCGAGACCTTTGTGATCTCCGCGTAGAAGAGGGGGAGCACCTCCTCCTCGTTATAGCACGGTACGATGACCGAGATGAGCTTTTGTTCTGCCAAAACTGTTCCCTCCGGTTTCCGTCTGCTGCTTGTGCCTTCTGCAAATGCACATAAGCATACAACATATATTATAACCGATAATCGCCAAAAAAGCAAGAGGAAAAGCAAATTTCCGGCGCTCCGGCGCGATTCTGTGCATATCCACAAAAATATGCCCCCGACAAATCAGAGTTTGCCGGGGGAGCACTTTCGACGGTTCTATGTGGGGACTCCGTCCCCACGCCCCTGCTGAGGGGATAGCGATCCCCTCAGACTCCCCTATCTCA
>JAEEGK010001330.1_pt1 | contig 62114 bp, 52 predicted proteins | sample 8958771 | NCBI WGS metagenome assembly JAEEGK01 (sample SAMN16246547, study PRJNA631951) | gut metagenome | biome: gut microbiome; feature: rumen; material: SC-attached | host: Bos | place: Iran: Karaj | collected 2018-10 | reverse complement strand
AAACTCTTGAGCTGCTTGGACTACTATAATGAGCATCATGCTTTGAAGTTATGTTGAACCGCCGTATGCCGAACGGCACGTACGGTGGTGTGAGAGGGGAAATTTTGAATTTCCCCTACTCGATTTAGCGGGTCCGAAGACCCGCAGTACACTTTTTGGTCAGATCAACCTTTGTTTGCGGAACCGAAGAGAGCGATCTTGTCGCGAACGGTCTGCTTGATTGCTTCAGCACCGGGAGCAAGAAGCTTTCTGGGATCGAATCCCTTTCCTTCAAGATCCTTGCCTGCTTCGATGTACTTACGTGTAGCTTCCTGGAAGGCGAGCTGGCACTCTGTGTTAACATTGATCTTTGCAACGCCGAGAGAGATGGCCTTCTTGATCATGTCAGCGGGGATACCCGTGCCGCCGTGAAGAACGAGAGGCATATCGCCAACCTTTTCCTTGATGGCTGCAAGAGTTTCAAAGCTTAAGCCCTTCCAGTTAGCGGGATACTTACCGTGAATGTTTCCGATGCCTGCAGCGAGCATTGTTACGCCGAGATCGGCAACCTGCTTGCACTCGTTGGGATCTGCACATTCGCCCATTCCGATAACGCCGTCTTCTTCACCGCCGATGGAACCGACTTCTGCTTCGATGGAAAGACCCATAGCATTTGCTACCTTAACAAGTTCTTTTGTCTTTTCGATATTCTCCTCGATGGGATAATGGGAACCGTCAAACATGATGGAAGTAAAACCTGCTTTAATGCACTTATAGCAGCCTTCGTATGTACCATGATCAAGGTGGATTGCAACGGGAACGGAAATCTTCATTTCTTCGTCCATAGCCTTAACCATAGCCGCAACTGTCTTGAAACCTGTCATGTACTTTCCTGCACCTTCGGAAACACCGAGGATAACAGGGGACTTTAATTCTTCGGCAACCTGAAGGATAGACTTTGTCCACTCAAGGTTATTGATGTTAAACTGGCCTACGGCATATTTGCCGTCGCGTGCTTTTTCAAGCATTTCTTTTGCTGATACGATCATATTATTAACCTCCATAATAAAATCTGAATACTGTAGTGTGGACATACAGATACAAAAAAGCCCACAAGACAAAGAAATTATAAACGATATTATTTGAAATAGCAACACCGGTGTTAAAAAATAAACATACTTTGAACTGTAACTCGTTACTGTTCACAGAAATATATTTCGCTTGAAAAAGATGCATAATAATGTATAATCGTCTTATGAAACATATACATGATGCATTTGATCAAAATAAACAGTTTATCGTGGGTATCGTGTCACTTCTGGCTTTTTTTGGATTGATGACAGGATTTGTTTTTTTATTCAAAGTTGATGAAGGAGCAACAGGAGGCACGAAAGCAACGCCTACACCGATAGCTGCGCTGACTCCGACCGCTACTTTGACTCCGACTCCGACTCCGACAAACACTCCGACACCTACGAACACTCCGACCCCGACAAACACTCCGACACCGACAGACACCCCTACCCCCGCTCCGACTGATACGCCGATTCCGACGCCGACACCGCTTACGGTGGAGCAGCAGAGGATAATGGAGCAGATCCGCAGCAAAGCTGAAAAGTATGTGGACATGAAGATAGAGGTTGAACAGAGCAAAAGTCTTCCTGCAATTAACATTACAACTCTTGACGAGGAGATGTTTAATGCAAAGATGAAGGTGAACGGCAAGTATCCGGACAACTGGATCCCGAGCAAAGTTGAAGTGTTTAACTGTGATGAAAAATATTGTCTCGATGAGTTTGCAAGCGTAAAGGTAAGAGGAAATGCCAGTGCAAAAACGGAAACAGGCCCTTATCCCTTGAGAATAAAGTTTGACACCAAGCAGGGAATGCTGGGGTTGAACAATGGAAACGATTTTAAAAACTGGGTTCTTCTAAGACCCTGGTCAAGAGTTGTGACTGATTATCTGGCGTTTAAACTGGGAGCGGTCATATACGACGGTAACTACTACATCTCGGATATTACCCCGGTGAACGTATATGTTAACGGTGATTACTACGGTCTGTATATGCTTGCGGAACAGAACCAGGTAAAGAAGAACAGGGTTAACGTGAATGAACCCGAGGAAGGCTATGAAGGCGTTGATGTCGGATACTTTATGGAGATCGACAACTATGCGGGAAACGATGAGGACTCGGATCCTGCCTTCAGAATGACTTACAAGGTAGGCGGGAAGACAGTTACCGTTAAGGACTTTGAGGGAACGGAAGAGTATTTTGCTTCCTTCCAGTGGTATACCATCCACAGTGATACTTACGGCGACGATCAGTATAACTTTATATCAAAGTATATGAGCAGAGTTTTTGAGATAGTTTACTATGCTACTCAAAAGGACCTTTACTATGATCTGGATGAGAATCTGAATCTGGTTGATGCAAGCGACCGCTTTAAAACCGCGGAAGAAACGGTGAGTAATGTCATGGATCTGGAGTCTGTTGTCGACACCTATCTGATCGAAGAGATCATGGGCAACTGGGACAGAGGTGCGGGAAGCTTCTATATGGCTGTTGACTTTTCTCCGAAAGCCGGGTACAGAAAGCTGACCTTCCTGGCTCCGTGGGACTTTAACTGGTGCTATATGGGAGACAGCTTTATGGCAGGTACCTTCTATGGCATTACGGAAAATGGCGGCAGAAGAGGAAATGTGCATCCCTGGTTCGTCCTTCTCATGAACAATGAATGGTTCCGCGAAAAGGTTGCCAAGAGATGGGATGAAGTCTATACAATGGGACTTCTCCGGGAAGTATTGGATGCCACGGATCAAATGGTGGTTGACAATAAAGCCGATTTTGAATATTTCGGCGCAAATGTTACCAAAGAAAAATCCTATAAGGTTGCAAGAAACAACGTCCAAAACGTTGCAGCCCGTATGGAGGCACTTGATAAGGTCATTATGACCTGGCTCAAGGATTAACTGATACAATTGACAAAAACACTTTACCGTGCTAAAATTTTCTCGCTTATAAGCACACAGAAAGGGGTACAACATGTCTATATATACAGGCGCGGGAGTTGCCATCGTCACTCCCTTTAACAAGGATGGTTCCGTAAACTTTGATAAACTTGGAGAACTCATTGATTTCAACATCAACAACGGAACGGATTGCATAGTGATCGTGGGAACTACCGGTGAAGCTTCGACACTTACGCATGACGAGCACATCGAGTGCATCAGATATGCAGTCAGCAAAACAGCTCACAGAGTACCTGTTATTGCAGGCACGGGTTCCAACTGTACCGAAACAGAGGTCTTTCTCTCAATGGAGGCCTATAATGCGGGAGCAGACGGAGTTCTGCTGGTTTCCCCCTACTACAACAAAGCAACTCAAAAAGGCTTGAAGGAGCACTTCGGAGCTGTTGCCAAGGCAGTTGACATTCCGATCGTGCTTTACAATATTCCCGGAAGAACCGGAGTAAACATCCTGCCTTCCACAATCGCCGAACTCGCACATGAGTACGATACGATCGTGGCTGTTAAGGATGCTACCGGCAACATTCCCCAGACCATGGAACTCCTTAACAGGATGAACGGTGATTTTGATGTGTATTCCGGAGAAGACGGACTCATCACTCCCCTTCTTTCCATCGGTGCAAAGGGTGTTATTTCCGTATTGTCCAACGTAGTACCTCGCGATACCCATGAAATCGTGGCTAAGTTTATGGCAGGTGATGCTAAGGGTTCAATGGAACTGCAGATGAAGTATCTCCCTTTGATCAATGCGTTATTCTGCGAAGTTAATCCTATTCCCGTAAAGGCGGCTTTGAATCTTATGGGCTTCAATGTCGGACCTATGAGACTTCCTTTGACTCAGATGGAGCCTGAGAATCACGCAAGGCTTGAAAATGAGCTCAGAAAAGTGGGGGTAATCAAATAATGACAAGAATGATAATGTGCGGCTGCAACGGAAAGATGGGCAGGAACATTTCCGAGATCGTTGCTGCCGATCCCGAAATAGAGATCGTAGCCGGTGTTGATAAGGCCGGTTCGAACACCTTCGGTTATCCTGTGTTTTCCAATCTTAAACAGGTGGATGTTCCGGCGGATGTGGTTGTGGATTTTACAAGACCCGAAGCCCTTGAAGACAACGACATGTTCAGATTGGCAAAAGAACGCGGATATGCCTTGGTGCTTTGCTCTACGGGCTACTCGGAAGAGGAGATTGTAAGGATCAACAAAGCGTCGGAGGAGATAGCGATCCTTCGTTCGGCAAATATGTCATTGGGGATAAACCTTCTGCTTAAGCTTGTTGCAGAGGCAGCGGAACTGCTGTGCAAGGAGGGCTTTGACCCGGAGATCGTGGAAAGGCATCACAATCAAAAAGTGGACGCTCCTTCGGGAACGGCACTTGCTTTGGCGGATTCCATGAATTCGGTCCTGAACAATGAGTATGATTACAAGTATGACAGACATTCGGTAAGAGAAAAGAGACCTGTGAAGGAGATAGGGATTTCCGCGGTGCGCGGAGGGAATATAGTCGGAGAGCATGAAGTGATCTTCGCCGGAACTGACGAAGTGATAGAGTTTAAGCATACGGCATATTCAAAAGCGGTTTTCGGAAAAGGAGCCGTTGCCGCCGCTAAGTTCCTGGCGGGGAAAAAGGCCGGAATGTATACGATGAAAGACGTGATAATGTAATATATGAAAAAAGAAGTCCCGAAGGACTTCTTTTTTTGACTTTTGATTGTTTGGCTGAGGTTATTCCAATACATCGTATGAGGTATGAGTAACCGAATCATCTTAATAATGCCTTTAAAGCATCATCTTTTGCCTGAGCTAATTTGCAGCTTTGTCATCTTTAGATTCTTCTTTACCTTCCTCAACAACAGGAACTTCAACAGTGCTCTCACCGGTGGTGACTACTGTTTCTGCTGCTTCCTTGTCGTCTTCGGCAGGCTCAGCCTGGGGAAGTACAGTAACCTCGCAGGTTGCATATACGCCCTTTGAAATCATACAAAACACATGTGTAAGACCGGGTGCCTCACCAAATACACGTCCACCGGGTGTTATCGAAACAACGGATTCATCGTTGCTGAGATAAACGGGCGTTTCCGCCGTGGTTATCGGAAAGACGATGTAGGACAGTCGTGCCTGATCGCCTACAGTGAGTTCGAGACTCAGCTTGGAGATCATGATGGCAACTGCGGGAGGTCCTACGGTAATGCTGCAAGATAAGGTTGACAAGAGTTTGCCTGTCTCATAGATCTTTGCAGTGATGATTGCCGTACCGTTTTCAATACCGGTGATAACACCGTTTGTGTCAACGGTAGCAACTCCCGGTCGTGAGGAGCTGAAGACAACCGACTGGTTAGCCTTGAGATTGTAGACTCTCAGATTAAAGGTTTTACCCTTTACAACCTTTTGTGAAGTAATGTTTAACTTTGCTTCAAGAACATTTCCCGCATATGCGGTGTTTTCACCGACAGGCAGGATGATGAATAGGATAAGAACCATGCCGAAGGTCAATATGGAATTAACCAATTTCCGAACTTTCATGCTGTTTCCTCCTAACCAAATAACGTTGTGCCACATCCGCTTAGGATTATATAAAGGATATTTGGCAAAAGAATGTCAAAAGAATGCTTTTTTTGAGTTCTTGAAAAGTTGATTTTACGAACGCTATTTGTTATACTTTTATGTTGTGGATTACAGGCTTGATATGTTAGGAGGAATACAGCCATGTCAAAGATTTTGATCGCAGACGATAATTCCGATATCACTGATGTTTTGTCAGTATATGTTCAAAAAGAAGGCTATGAACCCGTCATTGCCACCGATGGGGATGAAGCCTATAAAATGTTCCTTACAAGCAATCCCGTTTGTGTTTTGCTTGATGTTATGATGCCCAAGATCGATGGTTTCGAGGTGTGCAGAAAGATCAGGGCGAAATCTGACGTTCCTGTCATCCTTATCACCGCAAGAGGTGAGGATTTTGAAAGGATCATGGGGCTTGATATAGGTGCCGACGATTACATCGTAAAGCCCTTCAGTCCCAGCGAGGTAATGGCAAGGATCAGAGCGGTGCTCAGAAGACTTTCAAAGACGGATGCCGGAAATGACAAGAGCAATATAGTTTCCATTGGGAATCTTGAGATCAACATAGAAGAATATACCTGCAAGATCGGCGGAGAGGATGTAAAACTCACCAAGAAAGAGATCGAGACCATGTGGGTGCTTGCCACAAATCCGGGAAAGGTCTTCACAAGGGATAACCTTTTGGACAGCCTTTGGGGACAGGACTATTACGGCGAATCCAGGACCGTTGATTCTCACATCAAGAGATTGCGTTCAAAGATCGACAAACTGGAGCATCCCGGCTGGGAGATCACTACAATCTGGGGCGTTGGATACAAGTTTGAGAAAAACGATAAATAGCAGGGCGTTTAATGATGAAAAATAAAACAATAGTTATACCGAGGAGCAGAAAACTCTTTTTCAAGACCTATGTGAGTTTTGCTGCGCTTATAACCATTTTTGCCATAAGTCTGGGTGTGTTCTACATGAGAATGTACGATACGACGCTTATACGCTCGAACACCGACGAACTGAAGCAAAAAGCGGTAAATGTTGCCCAAAAGTGTTCCTCGTGCTTCGCCGCGAACGACTATGAAGGATGGTTTGCCTATTATCAATATCTGGTGGGCATAGACGGACTTGATACCGTAACAGTCTCCAACAGTGCTGCGGAGCATCCTTTAAGCGATACTTTTACGGGACAGTTTGATGCTGCGGACACCAACAGGGACGAGGTTTATAAAATGGTCGGTAAGACCATTGAGACAATGGAACCTCAGTCGGGAACGGGTTACAGCAGCAGCCATGATTGCAAGACGATCATTGTGAGTGCGCCGGTTATAGGCTACGGCGGAGAATGCGCGGGAGTGCTGTTCGTCTTTATGAATGTAAATGCGGAAAGACAGATCGTGGCCTCCACGACAAGGATGATCCTTGTGAGTTCGCTTGTGGCTCTTTTGATCGCTTTTGTATTCGCCATACCCTTCGTTAATGCGCTTACCAGGCCCATTTCTTCCATAAGGGCAACGGCGCTGACTCTTGCATCGGGAGACTACAGTGCCAAGACCAACATCCATTCGGGAGATGAACTCGGAGAACTGGCGGAAGCCATGGACTTCCTGGCGGATAAGCTGTCCGAGAACGAGATAGAACGGCGGAATGCAGAGCAGATGCGTTTGGACTTCTTTGCAAATGTTTCCCATGAACTGAGAACACCCATTACAGTAATGCGTGCATATACAGAGTCACTGGTTGACGGAGTCGTTTCCGAACCCGCCAAGATCAGGCAGTACTATCAGCGTATGAATGCCGAGAGCATAGCCATGGAGAGACTGGTGGGAGATCTTCTCACCCTTTCCAAGATGCAGAACCCGGATTTTGAGATAGAGAAAGAGCCTGTCAATTTAAAGCAGGTTTTTCAGGATCTTGTTCGAACAGCAAGTACGATGGCGGAGGAAAAGAAGATCAGGATAGATATGCAGCTTTGCTCCGATCCCTGCATCATGATGGGAGACTACGAAAGACTTCGTCAGATGTTCCTTGTCATCATCGATAATGCCATCAAGTTTTCGGACAATTCCGGCGTTGTTCACATCAGGCTGGATTGCGACAGCAAGATACATGTTGCGATAGCCGATGAAGGAGTGGGCATAGCTGCCGAGGAACTGCCGTACATCTTTGACAAGTTCTACAGATCCAAATTAAGGCAGAATGCAAAGGGCTCCGGTCTGGGACTTGCGATAGCAAAAAACATATGCAAGAAGCACAACGGAACCATTAACGTGGAAAGTGAAAAGGGAAAAGGAACAAAATTCATTTTCACCTTTGAACCGGAAACGAAAGTGAGAAGAAAGTAACTACCCACATGTGTGAACAGCAACAATTGTAATTTGGGGCTTGCAATTCAAAGACCCTTGTGATATTATGACACAAATCAAAGTTTTCTGCATATACTGAGTGCGGAAAAGTAAAGACTGTGACGGAGACGTATGTTTCATTGGAGTTTCAGAGAGAGGCCGGACGGTGCGAGGCCTTACGAAGAGAAACGATACCACCACTCCCGAGTCGCATGTGAACGCTGAGCGGTAAGCATGGCCGGATTGCAGTCCGTTAAAGGCAGCTTGAGTTAAGATCAAGGTGGAACCGTGCATTGCACCCTTGGGATGATGAATCCCAAGGGTTTATTTTTTTATTACGGGGGAGAGCCACCGATACAGTTTGAAAGGAGTTTTGATATGGTTAATTTCAAAGAAGAAGAAAGACTGAGTACTTTGAATCATTCCTGCGCCCATGTAATGGCACAGGCAGTGAAGCGTCTTTACCCTCAGGCAAAGTTCTGGGTTGGTCCTGTAGTTGCGGAAGGCTTCTATTATGACATGGATCTGGGCGATGATGTTATTTCCGATGATGACATTCTGAAGATCGAGAAGGAAATGAAGAAGGTCTGCAAGGAAGGCAAATACATTGTTCGTAAGGAGATCAGCAAGGCTGAGGCTCTTGAGATCTTTAAGAATGATGAGTATAAGCTGGACCTCATTCAGGATCTGGAGGAAGGAAAGATCACTTGCTATGAGCAGGGAGAATACATCGACCTCTGCCGCGGACCTCATGTTGAAAACACGAAGCTTTGCAAGAATTTCAAGCTCATTAAGCACTCCGGAGCATATTGGAAGGGCGATGCCAATAACAAAGTCCTTCAGCGTATTTACGGTGTTTGCTTCCCTACACCCGAGGAACTCGAAGCATACCTTAAGGAACTTGAAGAGGCAAAGGCAAGAGACCATCGTAAACTGGGCAAGGAAATGCAGCTCTTCATGGTAGACGATCTCATCGGAAGAGGACTTCCCATGTTCCTTCCCAAGGGCTATACGGTCTGGAGAGAGCTTGAGAATTACATCCGTGACAAGGAATTGAAGCTTGGCTATCAGCACGTGCTCACACCTTGTGTCGGTACGGTCGATCTATACAAGACATCGGGACATTGGGATCATTATCAGGAGAACATGTTCCCCGCAATGGAAGTTGAGGGCGAAGCCTTCGTACTTCGTCCCATGAACTGCCCTCACCACATGATGATCTATGCCAATCGTCCGCATTCGTACAAAGAGCTTCCCATCAGGATCGGTGAGATCGCTCATGACTTCCGTTTTGAGGCAAGCGGCACACTTAAGGGAATTGAAAGAGGACGTCACTTCTGCCAGAACGATGCTCACCTTTTTGTTACACCCGAGCAGATCGAAAGCGAAGTTGCCAATGTTGTTGCTCTGATAAAGGAAGTATACAAGGACTTCAATATCACCAATTACCGTTGCGTTCTTTCACTTCGCGATCCTGCGGATACAAAGAAGTATCATCAGGACGATCAGATGTGGAATACGGCTGAAGATGCACTCAGAAAGGTTCTTAACGATCTGAAGATCGATTACACGGAAGAGATCGGAGAGGCAGCTTTCTATGGTCCGAAACTTGACGTTAACGTTAAGCCTGCCGTAGGAAACGAGTATACACTTTCCACATGTCAGTTGGACTTCTGCCTTCCCATGAAGTTTAATCTCACATACATAGATTCCGAGGGCGACAAGAGAACACCCGTTGTTCTTCACAGAGCCATTCTCGGATCACTCGATCGTTTCATGGCATACATTCTTGAGGAAACAAAGGGAAATCTTCCCCTCTGGCTTGCTCCTACGCAGGTTAAGGTGCTTCCGGTAAAGAATGACGATCCTGAGCTCATGGCATATGCAGAGAAGGTATATGAGGCTCTGTATGTCAATAATGTAAGAGTAGAACTGGACGAGCGCGCGGAAAAGCTCGGCTACAAGATGAGAGAGGCTCAGATACAGAAAGTTCCTTACATTCTTGTACTCGGAAACAACGAGAAGGAAGCAGATACGGTTACTTTCCGTCTCCACGGCAAACAGGAATCCGTAACCGTTAACCTGGACGAGTTTGTAAAACGTGTGGTTGACGATATTGCTACGAAGAAATATGACCTGTGATCCACGATCGTATATGCAATCTGTGAAAGAAAATTCTAAAAATTTTAATAAGTTTCAGAATTAATTGACAATTGCCTCTCTAAGGGTGTAGAATGCAAATACATCAACCATTAGGGAGGTAGTTTTTATGGCACCTACATTTAAGCTTGATATAAAAAGATCCCGTAACCTCGAGGACAGGAAGAACAAAAGAGCCAATATTTCCACTCTTCTTGCGGTGTGTGCTTCTGCCGTAGCTCTTCTGATCGTAACGATCGTCATGAATCAGACCGGAAAGATCGTCGGAGAAGAAATGATCTTTTCAGCAATCATACTTATCGTGACCGCAATGGGAACCGCGTTCCTTTTCTTTGTTTTTCCCTATGATTCAAAGAAATTTCTGAGGATCGTACTTCCTGTATTTTATATAGCTTTTACTCTGGTTACCATCAGAGCGGGGACTCTTGCAAGTACCATATTGATCTTCCCTGTGTCGGCAGCTGTTATGCTTTACGGAAATACGAAGTTAATGACGATCATTTCGTGCTGCAACGTAGCGCTTGCCATTATTAATTCTGTTGTTCTTAATCTTATGAATATCAAAACGGATACGGTCACGGGGGTTGTCATTTTGGCGTTTATTCTCATAATGAACACCTGTATGGCAGTAACAACCAAACTGAACAAGCAGACCAACGATGAACAGCTGCTTGAAATCTTTGACAATGAGAAGGAACAGGAAAAGATGATGGATGCCATTGCTTCCATCGGAAGTAAGATCGATGAATCGGTTCAATCCATTACCTGTCTTGTGGAAGAGGTCAATGAAGATACAAAGGGTGTTACCACGGCTATGAACGATGTGGCTGCCGGAATGGAAACCACTTTGAACAGTATCAATGAACAGGCACAGACCACGGAAAAGATCAGGAAAGTGGTAAAGGAGACTGCTCGCGTCTCCGAGAATCTCGGCCGTATCGCAGGCATATCGTCAGCGTCGGTTAAGGAGGGCTTTGTTCTTGTTCAGAACGTGGTCGGCCAGACAGAGATCATGGAAGCGGAGAACAATTCCGTTAAGGAGAGTATGGAGGAGCTTCACAATCATACTCTTGACATGGAAAAGATCATCGGCATTATCCAGAGCATTTCCAACAAGACAAATCTCCTGGCCCTCAATGCTTCCATAGAGGCTGCAAGAGCGGGAGAAGCGGGAAGAGGTTTTGCTGTGGTTGCCGAGCAGATACGTGTGCTTTCGGAACAGACTAAAGCATCTACCGAAAACATTCAGCAGATCATAGAGAAGCTGAACGAGAACTCCAATGCAACCATCGGATCTATGGACAGTATGATCGAGAAGATCAATACTCAGATAGCAATGATCCATGACATAGAAGAAAACTTTAACAAGATATCCGGCGGTCTCGCAAGTCTTGACGAGTCGATCGATAACATGAACGAGAAGACCGATGAGCTTGTGGAAACCAACAATATCATCACGGACAGCATCAGCAGTCTTTCATCCGCTACGGAAGAGATTTCAGCGGCAAGTGAAGAGACTACCGCGATGTGTGCTCAGAACTCCGAGAAGTTTGAGACCGTCAACGATGTAGTTACGGCTCTTTCACGCGAATCGGCGAAGATGGGCAAGTTTATCGATGAATACATAAAACAGAAAGCGGCTAAAAATAATACATGATTGAACTGAAAGAAGAAATTGAACGTTTCATTCTTATAGGTGTCTCTCTCGGAGACACCTATAAGAATGGCAAAAATCAAACCGATGATACTGCTGATTCACTTCTGGAACTTAAAGAACTGGTCGAAACGGCGGGCGGCGAAACCGTGGGAGTGTTGATCCAGAACAGAGAGGCTGTTGACAAAGCAACCTATTTCGGAAAAGGAAAGGTTGAAGAATTGAGAGCAATGGCTTTGGAACTGGGAGCAACGGGCATAGTGAGCGATGATGAACTTACACCCGCACAGCTCAGTAATCTTGAGGAAGCACTGGATCTTAAGATATGTGACAGGACTCAGATCATTCTGGAGATATTTGCCCGACATGCCCTTACAAGAGAGGGTAAGATCCAGGTGGAGCTGGCACAGCTCAAATATCGCCAATCGCACCTCATAGGATACGGACGCAGCCTTTCCAGACAGGGAGGCGGAATAGGAACAAGAGGACCCGGAGAAAAGAAACTGGAGACAGACAGACGACTGATCAGGGACAGGATATCCGAACTCAACAACGAACTGGATAATGTGGTCCGCACAAGAGATGTTACCAGAGCACAGAGGATCAAAGCAAACATCCCCGTTGCGGCGATAGTGGGCTATACAAATGCGGGAAAATCCACCCTTTTGAACAAAGCCACGGGCGCAAGTGAGTTGGAAGCCGATATGCTTTTTGCAACGCTGGATCCTGTGGTCAGGGAAATGGATCTTGGAACGGGACAAAAGGTGCTCATGACCGATACGGTAGGCTTTGTAAGAAAACTGCCCCATCATCTGGTGGACGCTTTCCGTTCGACTCTGGAGGAGGCCAAGTATTCCGATATCATCATTCATGTGGTTGATGCTTCAAACCCCGACCATGAAAAGCAGATCGAGGTCACTTATGACACCCTTGATAAGCTGGGGATCAAAGGAAAGACCTTTGTAACCTTCTTTAACAAGTGCGATAAGGAGGAGACGGCAGGCCTGAAACTTACCGATCTCAGGGCGGATCATGTGATCCGCGGTTCGGCGCGCTCCGGAGAGGGGATCGGGGAACTTAAGGAACTGCTTGACCGCATCATAAAGGAGAAGAGAGAGTACATAGAAAAGGTCTTTGCTTTCTCGGAAGCCGGGGAGATACAAAAGATCCGCAGAAACGGTCAGGTGATCTCGGAGGAATACAAAGAAGACGGCATACATGTAAAGGCATATATAGACAAAAATTGATCCAAAGATCAATATATGGTACATATGGATCAGAGAGAAAGCGTGAAAAGAGTAATGAATGTTACTCTTTTCTTTTTTTCTACAAGTGCATAACGGACAAAAATGATGACATTTTGATACAGTTCTTATTTTTTTTATAATTATGTCCGAAATATAAAACAGTTGCGGGCTACACAATATATGGCGTTTGTGAATAAAAAATCCATCTATATTTTGTGTATTGACTATTGACTTAATACAACGCCTTTGCTAAAATCGATTACGGAGCGTTGCAATAGAAGATGCAACTCGGGAAAGGGATCCCGGACAAAGACTTGAAAGGAGAACGTAATGATTAATGTAGTAAAAAGGGATGGGGAAATAACAGAGTTTAATATTTCCAAAATATCGGGCGCTCTTGCTAAGGCTTTTACAGCCACACAAAAAAATTATAATGAGGATATCATCAACCTCCTTGCCTTGAGAGTTACCAGTGATTTCCAGGATAAAGTAAAAGACGGATCCATCACTGTTGAAGATATTCAGGACAGCTGCGAGCACGTACTTGAGCAGACAGGCTATACAGACGTTGCAAAGGCTTACATTCTCTATCGTAAGAACAGAGAACGTATCCGTAACATGAAATCCACCATCCTTGATTACAAGGACACCATCAACAGCTATGTAAGAGAAGAGGATTGGAGAGTAAAGGAAAACTCAACCGTTACTTATTCCGTCGGCGGTCTTATTCTGCATAACTCGGGAGCTATCACCGCAAACTATTGGCTTTCCGAGATCTATGACCAGGAGATCGAAACCGCGCATCGTAATGCGGACATTCACATTCACGATCTGTCAATGCTTACGGGCTACTGTGCCGGATGGTCATTGAAACAGCTTATTAAGGAAGGACTCGGCGGTATCCCGGGCAAGATCACTTCTTCACCCGCAAGCCACCTTTCCACACTCTGCAACCAGATGGTTAACTTCCTTGGCATCATGCAGAACGAGTGGGCAGGCGCTCAGGCATTCTCTTCCTTTGATACATATCTTGCACCCTTCGTAAAGATCGATAATCTGCCTTACAAAGAAGTTAAGCAGTGCATCCAGTCCTTTGTATACGGTGTAAACACTCCCAGCCGTTGGGGAACACAGGCTCCTTTCTCAAACATTACTCTCGACTGGACGGTGCCCAATGACCTTGCAAACCTTCCTTGCATCATCGGCGGAAAAGAAGTTGATTTCTGCTACAAGGATTGTAAGAAGGAAATGGATATGGTCAACAAGGCATTCATCGAGATCATGATCGAAGGCGATGCCAACGGACGCGGATTCCAGTATCCCATCCCTACCTATTCCATTACAAAGGATTTTGACTGGAGCGAGACAGAGAACAACAAGCTTCTCTTTGAAATGACCGCAAAATACGGTACTCCTTATTTTTCTAACTACATCAATTCCGATATGGAGCCCAGCGATGTACGTTCCATGTGCTGCAGACTTCGTCTTGATCTTCGTGAACTCAGAAAGAAGACCGGCGGTTTCTTCGGCTCAGGCGAAAGCACCGGTTCGGTCGGCGTTGTTACGATAAATATGCCCAGAATTGCATATCTTGCATCTGATGAGAAGGATTTCTTTTCACGTCTTGACCGCATGATGGACATCGCTGCACGTTCACTTAAGGTGAAGAGAACAGTCATCACAAAGCTTCTCAACGAAGGACTTTATCCTTACACCAAGAGATATCTCGGAACCTTTGAGAACCATTTCTCGACCATAGGTCTTGTGGGCATGAACGAAGCTTGTCTCAATGCAAAGTGGCTCGGCAAGGATCTCAATGCACCTGAGGCACAGGAGTTTACAAAGAAGACCCTCAATCATATGAGAGAGCGTCTCAGCGACTATCAGGAGCAGTACGGCGACCTTTACAACCTTGAAGCCACTCCCGCAGAATCTACAAGCTATCGTCTTGCAAAGCATGACAGAAAGCATTATCCCGACATTATCACAGCCGGTAAGGCAGGAGATACTCCTTATTACACAAACAGCTCTCATCTTCCCGTTGACAGCACAAGAGACATTTTTGAGGCTCTCGACGTTCAGGATGAACTGCAGACTCTTTACACTTCAGGTACAGTATTCCATGCATTCCTGGGTGAGAGACTTCCCGACTGGAAGGCAGCAGCCAAGCTCGTTCGCACAATAGCCGAGAACTACAGACTTCCTTACTACACCATGTCCCCGACCTACTCGGTATGTAAGACTCACGGATACATCTCCGGCGAGCATTACATTTGCCCTGTATGCGGAGAGAGGGCGGAAGTATACAGCCGCATCACCGGTTACTATCGTCCCGTTCAGAACTGGAACGAAGGTAAGAGTCAGGAATACAAGAACAGACTTGTTTATGATATTGCCGGTTCCAACCTTCAGGGACATGCAACTGTCGCAAAGAATGAGGCGGTTGCCGCCGAAGCAGCGAACGCTGAAGTTGCAAAGAGTGACGAGAAGATGTATCTCTTTACGACAAAGACCTGTCCCAACTGCAAAATGGCTAAGGAATTCCTTAAGGATTATCATTACGAAGTCATAGATGCCGAAGAAAATCAGGAACTGGTAGGCAAGTATGGAGTAATGCAGGCTCCCACGCTCATTGTTATCAAGAACAACGATGTTTTGAAGTTTGCCAATGCATCCAGCATCAAGGGCTTTGCAGATAAAAACCGTTAGATAAACAGCATTTTTTCAATCCGCGGGCGGTAAAACACCGCCCGCTTTTGTTTTTTTTAAAAAAGACTATCGAAAGTGGCGGGAAATGAGTTATAATAAAGCTTAAAGTGCATAAAAGACATCAGATATGCTTTGATCAGGGAGGTTAAAAGATGAGTTACGCAGACAAAGTATTTGTGAATATGTGTAATGATATTTTGGATAACGGAACAAATACCATGGGAGAGAAGGTTCGCCCGCATTGGGAGGACGGAACTCTTGCATATACCATTAAAAAATTCGGCGTAGTAAACAGATATGATCTTTCAAAGGAATTCCCCGCTCTGACCTTAAGGAAGACCGCCATTAAGGCTGCAACAGACGAGATCTTATGGATATGGCAAAAGAAATCCAATAACATTCATGACCTAAACAGCCACATCTGGGACTCATGGGCGGACGAGACCGGATCCATCGGCAAAGCATATGGCTACCAGATGGGGATCAAGCATGAATACAAGGAAGGAATGATGGATCAGGTGGACAGAGTGTTGTGGGATCTAAAGAACAATCCCTACAGCAGACGCATCATGACCAACATCTATGTCCATGCGGATCTGCATGAAATGAACCTCTACCCCTGCGCATACAGCATGACCTTTAATGTTACAAAGAAAGAGGGACATGACAAGCTGGTGCTTAACGGCATATTGAACCAGCGTTCGCAGGACGTGCTGGCGGCAAACAACTGGAATGTATGTCAGTATGCGGTGCTGATGCATATGATCGCAAGAGAGTGCGACATGGAAGTGGGAGAGTTTGTTCATGTGATCGCCGATGCCCACATCTATGACAGACATGTGGACATTATAAAAGAACTGATATCCAGGGAACAGTACGATGCTCCTACCCTGTGGCTGAATCCGGAGGTAAAGCATTTCTATGACTTTACGCCGAATGATGTTAAGCTTGAGAATTACGTTACGGGAGAGCAGATCAAGGATATTCCGATCGCGGTATGATCCTCGCGAGATCTGCGGCGAGAGCAGTAACCATAATAAATCGGAGGCATAGATGAATTTAATTGTTGCAGTTGATAAACACTGGGGAATCGGGTATAATAACGGTTTGTTGGTCAGCATTCCCGCAGATAAAAAGTTTTTCAGAGAAAAAACGACGGGAAAGACCATCATTATGGGCAGACGTACTCTTGAGAGCTTCAGAGACGGACGTCCCCTTCCAAACAGAAACAACATCGTGATCACGACCAGGAAGAACTATGACGGCCACGGAGCGATCGTTGTGAACAGCCCGGAAGAGGCGGTTAAACGTGCGAGGGAGCTTTCGGCCGATGAGGACATCTTTGTTATCGGCGGAGGACGGGTGTACAGGGAAATGTATGAGCTTTGCGATGTTGCCTACGTTACAAAGATCGATTATACATATGTTGCGGACACTTTCTTCCCTGATCTGGATGAGGACAAAAATTGGAAAATGATCGAGGAGTCGGAGGAGCAAACCTGCTTCGACATTGAGTTTACGTTCACAACCTACAAAAATCTTTTGTTGGAAAAGGAATGATATAATATGCTGGAATTGCTGTTTTCGGATCTGTCAACACTTCATGTTACGGGGTTTGCCATGGCATTCGTGCTTACGCTGTTGACGATCAGGTCTTTTGGAGGAAAGCTGCCGAGGGATCATGGCAGGAAATTTGCCGTTGAAGGGGCACTTTCCGAGGGTAAGGCGAGGGGCGCCGGTATCATTTTCGTATGCATATATGCAGCGATGGCGTGTCTGTTCCTGCTGCAGACGGTTGAAAGCGGCATTTGCCTGTTGTTTGTTATCTTTGCCATGATCACCGGATATATGGATGATGCTTCGGAGAAGGCCTGGAAGGATTACAAAAAGGGCCTGTATGACCTGTTTATCTCGATTGGCGTTACGGCAGTCCTTATCTATGAAAACGGAACAACGGTAAGGTTTTTGCTTTTCGATCGGCAATACACTTTCCCGATCTGGCTCTTTGCGATAATCTCGGTGGTAATAGTATGGATGTCCATTAACGTTACGAATTGTACCGACGGCGTTGACGGACTTTCCGCAACTCTCGGCATCATTACTCTCGGATCCTTTGTGCTTTTGGACGAGATGATGGGAGCGGGACAGGGACAGGCGTACAACCTGATGCTGTTCATTGCCTGCCTCATGGCCTATCTGCTGTTCAATGCCAACCCCAGTACGGTGCTGATGGGAGATGCGGGCTCAAGGGCGCTGGGAACGGTGATTGCAATAGCGGCCATAAGGTGCGGAGATCCTTTTCTTTGGATCGCATTGGCGCTTGTGTTCATACTTGACGGAGGGCTTGGACTTGCCAAGCTTTTCCTTGCAAGATTTTTAAAGATCAAAATATTTAAGAATATCAGACTGCCTTTACATGACCATGTCAGAAAGAATCTCGGCTGGTCCAATACGCAGACGGTATTCAGGTTTTCAATAGCACAGATGTTTGTTTCGACAATCGTTTTGTGGTTGATATGGAGGTAATGGTATTTATGAAAACTGTAGCGGATTATGTTAGAACAATTCCGGATTTCCCGGAGCCGGGCATAATGTTCAGGGATGTAACGAGTGTTATTCAGGATCCCGACGGTCTCAGACTTGCTGTGGACAAGCTTGAAGGTCTTGTTCAGAATGAAGATTTTGATATAGTTGTGGGACCTGAATCGAGAGGTTTCATTTTCGGAGTTCCGGTGGCTTACAATATGCACAAGTCATTTGTTCCCGTCCGTAAGAAGGGAAAGCTCCCCTGCGAGACCATCGAGCAGTCATATGACCTGGAATACGGCTCTGCGGTCCTTGAAATGCACAAGGATGCGATCAAACCCGGACAGAGAGTTGTTATTGTGGATGACCTCATCGCTACCGGCGGAACCATCGAAGCGATCATTAAGCTGGTCGAGCGTCTCGGCGGCAAGGTTGTTAAGATCGTTTTCCTCATGGAGCTGGAAGGTCTTCAGGGACGTGAACGCCTTAAGGGCTACAATGTGGATTCGGTTGTGAAATATCCCGGAAAATAGTTTACGGACAGGGTGCAGGATGTGAAGGAGAATTAATGGCAGAAACCGACAAAAAGGAATTTAAATACGTGCTGAAGAAACCCATCAGCGAAAAGTCCTTTTCCACCCCATCGGATTTTACCGATCCGGAGGCTCTTTTTGCACGCCTTGAAGAAACCATCCGTTCCTACAGAAGCCTGACCGACCTGGGAATAATCCGCAAGGCATATGAACTGGCAGCGGAAAAGCATAAGGATCAAAAGAGAAAATCCGGAGAGCCTTATATCATCCATCCCCTCTGCGTTGCGATCATACTGGCCGAACTGGAGCTTGATAAAGAAACCATCGCGGCAGGCATACTTCACGATGTGGTCGAGGATACGGACACGACCCTGGATGAACTTAAAGAACAGTTTGGCGACGAGATAGCCCTTCTGGTTGACGGTGTTACCAAACTGACGCAGTTGAATTACGATATGGATAAGGTGGAGATACAGGCTGAAAACCTGAGAAAGATGTTCCTGGCCATGGCCAAGGACATCCGTGTGATCATGATCAAGCTTGCGGACCGCCTTCACAATATGCGGACGATGCAGTATCAGCCGGTTCCCAAGCAGCTTGAAAAGGCACATGAGACCATGGATATATATGCGCCGCTCGCCCAGCGACTGGGTATCAGCCGCATTAAGATCGAACTGGACGACCTGTCCTTAAAGATCATAGAACCCGATGTATATGCGGATATCGAAGAAAAGATCGCGATGCGAAAGATAGATCGGGAAAAGTTTATCGACGAAAGGATAGACGAGATCGCGGAAAAAATCGAGGAAGGCGAGATCAAGGCTCAGATAGACGGAAGGATCAAGCACTTCTTCAGCATATACAAGAAGATGAAGAACCAGGACAAGACCCTGGATCAGATATACGACCTCTATGCGATCCGTATCATTGTGGATACGGTGAAGGACTGCTATGCGGCGCTGGGTATCATACACGAGATGTATAAACCCATTCCCGGACGTTTCAAGGACTATATTGCAATGCCCAAGGCCAACAATTACCAGTCCCTGCATACGACGCTGATAGCCCACAACGGACTTCCCTTTGAAGTGCAGATCCGTACCATGGAAATGCATAAGGTAGCCGAATACGGTATCGCAGCCCATTGGAAGTACAAGGAAGCGCAGAACGGCGTGAAATCCGATGCCAAGGAAGAGGAGAAGATGGCATGGCTACGTCAGATCCTTGAATGGCAGCAGGAAATGTCCGATAACAAGGAATTTTTGTCAAATGTTAAATCCGACCTGGATCTGTTCTCGGATTCGGTTTACTGTTTCACTCCCACCGGAGATGTAAAGACGCTGCCTACGGGCTCTACTCCTGTAGACTTTGCCTATTCCATTCACTCTGCCGTCGGCAACAAGATGGTGGGAGCGAGAGCCAACGGTAAGCTGGTCACCATGGACTATGTCATCAGGAACGGCGATCGTATCGAGATCATCACATCCCAGAACTCCAAGGGACCCAGCCGTGACTGGCTGAACATAGTAAAGAGCGGCCAGGCGAGAAACAAGATAAACCAGTGGTTCAAGACAGAACTCAAGGAAGACAACGTGGTTCACGGCAAGGAACTCATGATGACCTATTGCAAGACGAAGGGCATCAATCCTCAGGAGATCTTTAAAGCGGATCTCATGGACGTGACCATGCACAAATACGGTTTCCATGACTGGGATTCCGTGCTTGCGGCCGTAGGACACGGCGGCCTTAAGGAAGGTCAGATCGTAAACCGTCTTCTGGAAGAACTGGAAAAGAAGAAGAAACGTGAGATCACGGATGAAAAGATCCTTGAGTCCGTTGCAGAGATAAAGAACACTAAGAAGCCCGTTACCGTAAAGGCAAAGTCGGGCATAGTCGTTCAGGGCGCGGGAGACATTTCGGTACATTTCTCAAAATGCTGCTCACCCGTACCCGGAGATGAGATCGTCGGCTTTGTTACCAGAGGACGCGGGATCTCCATACACAGAACGGATTGTATCAACGTCATCAATGCTACCGATGAGGAGAGGATGCGTCTTGTCAGTGCGGAGTGGAGCGAGGGAGACAGACAGAGCGGAAGCTACTTTGCCGAGATCAATATCTATGCTCACAACAGAAGCGGCATGATCCTTGATATTTCCAAGGTCATGACCGAAAACAAGATTGATATGATGAACATCAACAGCCGTGTAAGCAAGGGCGGTACAGCAACGATCACTCTGGGCTTTGAAGTCAGCAGCACGGAACAGCTCACAACGCTGATCTCCAAGCTGCGCATGATCGAGGGTGTTGTTGATGCTGAGAGAACAATGGGATAATGAAGCAAATATATGCTTATATAAAAGGCTTGGATTACGGACAGGATATAGGACCGCTGATTAAGGCCTTTTTTAGAGACTGTGACATTAAAACAATAAATACGGAAGAAGCGGAAGAAGAGAAAAAGCGCGAAGAAGCAAGGATCAAGCGCGGCCATGGGCAGATAGAGGTTCCTGAGACCGTGGGGATCGTGAACTTTGTCCTGAACGACGCGGATTTTTGCATAGATGCGGAGATCTGCGGCAGGAAAGCGGAAGCAAAGGAGGACTTTTCGGATATGCCCGAAATGGCCTATCGGAATGAGGGAGATCCGGACAGAAGAATGTACCGGAACCATCTGCACCGCGCGTTGTACAACATTCTTTCGGAGATATCGGCACGCAAACTGCCCTGGGGCACACTCACGGGAGTAAGGCCCACAAAGCAGGTGCTGGACATGCGCCAAAAGGGATGTACGGACGAGGAGATAGTTGCATACTACGAGAACGAGTATCTGGTTTCGCCCGACAAGGCAAGGCTTGCCATACGCGTTACCGAGAACGAGGAAAGGCTCCTTCGGGGGCTGACCTTCGACGACACTTACAGCTTGTATGTGGGCATACCTTTTTGCCCGAGCATATGCCTGTATTGCTCTTTTTCGGCTTATCCCTACGACAGGTTCAAGAGCTACGTCGAGCCTTACATGGAGGCACTGCTCAAGGAGATCGAAGCAACGGCGGAGATCATGAAGAACAAAAGGCTGATCAGCATATATTTCGGCGGAGGAACGCCTACGACCCTTACAGCAGAACAGCTCAGGATCGTGATCCGAAAGATCAAGGAATGCTATGACCTGAGTGATCTAAGGGAATGGACCGTGGAAGCCGGACGACCGGACAGTATTACCCGGGACAAGCTGGAAGCCATGAAGGAAGAGGGCATCAGTCGTATTTCCGTGAATCCTCAATCCATGCAGCAAAAGACGCTGGATCTGATCGGAAGAAGACATTCCGTCGAGGATATTCTGAATGCGTTTACACTGGCTCGTGAATGCGGCTTTGACAATATAAACATGGACCTGATCGCGGGGCTGAACGGGGAAGTGCTTGCGGACTTTACCGACACCCTGAAGCAGGTGGGAGACCTTGAACCGGATTCCATTACCGTGCATACCCTTGCGGTGAAAAGGGCGGCGCGGCTGAATGCCGAGATGGACACCTACGGGGATTCCCTCAGCACGGATACGGGGCGGATGACCTCTGCGGCGGAGAAATTTATGGTCGAGCACGGCTATGAACCCTACTACCTCTACCGCCAGAAGAACATGTCCGAAAATCTTGAGAATGTGGGATATGCCCGAGTGGGAAAGGAAGGCCTTTACAACGTGCTCATCATGGAGGAGTGCCACACCATTGCAGCCTGCGGACCGGGAGCTTCCTCAAAGCTGGTCAGGAGCGATGAATGCTTCGGCGGCGGTTTTTTGAACGAGGCGGAAGACGGGGAATACAAGGTACGAAAGATAGAGCGCACGGAGAATGTTAAAAGTGTAAAGGACTATGTGGAACGCATAGATGAAATGATAGAACGTAAAAGGAAACTGTTTGCTGAAATATAAAGGGTAAGATTATGTTATTTGATTCGGACAAGGAAATCAGGCACATCCTTTATAAACTGGATTTAAAGGGTGTTGTGACAGAGGATCTGGAGGACAGCATCGATCACGGACATCTGGTGGCTACCATTGTTAAAATGCTTGCGGAGCGTATGGAACTTGACAAGGAAACGACCGAGACCATATACAATGCGGCCTGTGTCCATGATGTGGGAAAACTTAAGCTTTCCCAGAGCATATACGGACGAGACAAGAAATCCCTGCACGTTGAGGAAGTAAGGCATATGCGTATGCACGCGAAGCTTGGAGCCGAGATGCTTGGAGCATGCAACTATCCTTTGGAGATCGTGGATGCGGTTTATCATCACCACGAGTGCTATGACGGCAGCGGCTATCCCGACAATTTGAGAGGGGATGACATTCCTTTCACTTCGAGGTTCATCAAGATATGCGATGCTTTTGCGGCGCTGATCTCGGACCGTCCTTATCGCAAGGGCTTTGACAAAGAGACCGCCATCAGCATGATGATCGAGGACAACAAGGAATATGACATAAAGCTATTTTTGAATTTTATGGAAATGGTGAATTCACCGGAGTTTGACGAGATAATCAAAATGGCAGAAAAAATGAATGAGAAACATTCCTATAAGTAAAAAGAAGGGTGCGCATGATGAATGTGCACCCATACAGATCAGGCGGACTCGTACTTTTTAGCCGCATGATGAAGCGGAATGAAACATGAAAACACTGCTCCGAAACAGGGGATAAAAAGCAAAAACACTGTGAAACCTTCAAATTTAACAAATCTGTCGATCAGGATCGTTATTACGGGATAGATGAGACAAACGATCATTGACCAAAGCCTGAGAGCCTTTAGGACCGGCTTCCAATTGTTGTTGTTAAAGGTGACACCCGGCATGTTCATGGAGAATGCGCCGTCCTTGTAGATCGCAACCTTCTTTTCATCATAATACCCGGGAAGCTTTTCATCGGCAATGACCCAGAAGTAAATCCCGAAAAAGTAAGCCAAACACAGCACTACAGGTAAATGGAGCAAGACGATAAACCAATTCACGTCTTTGAGGAACAAAAGCGCGGAGCACTCGGTAAGAGATGCGATGATGATGCTGATTATGGCGCATATTCTTGAAAACCTGTGATATTCCGCTTCTTTTTCAAGCTTGGCTTTGTTCAGCTCCATTGTCTGCTGAAGCATTTCGTCCACTTCTTTTTTATCTATTCTTTCTTTGATTTCCATAATCCTCCCTTTCACCAGTTCGGTGAGTGACACGGAGAGAATGTCTGCCAGTGGCTCCAGGATCGTGACGTCGGGATAGCTTAGCCCGCGTTCCCATTTGCTGACTGCCTTGTCTGAGATCCTGAGCATGTCGGCAAGTTCTTTCTGCGTCAGATGTTTTTCTTTTCTGCGCTCTGCTACGAACGCACCAAATTGTTCTTTGTCCATGGTGGCCTCCATTAGTTTGCAAGAGAGGTTTGCCCCTTGCTTTACCGAAATCATACATTAACTGCCTGAAAAATACAACCGACTGTTGGTTTACTTGTGCGAAGAAGACAACCGGAGGGCGTGGACGCTGACTTCCACTTGTCAGTTGAGGAAAAAATGGGTATAATGCTGGCAAAAGGATCCTAAGGAAAGATCTTTAAGAAGAATATTAATTTGCGGGGTAAATCTATGGATAATGATTTTATCACAATGACCATCGGAAGACAAAAGAACATTGCGCTCATTGCTCACGATGGAATGAAGCAGAAGCTTATCGAGTGGTGCCTTGAAAACAAGGAGATCCTTAAGCATCATTTTCTTTGCGGAACGGGAACCACGGCGAGAATGATAACAGACAAGACGGGACTTCCAGTGCGGGCATATAATTCCGGTCCTCTCGGAGGAGACCAGCAGATCGGCGCCAAGATCGTAGAAGGAAAGGTAGATTTTGTTATTTTCCTTTCCGATCCCTTCACGGCTCAGCCTCATGATCCGGATGTTAAGGCACTTCTGAGAATTGCTGCGGTTTACGATATTCCTATCGCAAATACAAAGGCGACCGCTGATTTCATGCTTCATTCGGAGTATATGAACACGGAGTACGAACACAAGATCATTAATTTTGACAAACAGGTTCGTGAAAGAGCGGCAACATTAAAATGAGCCCTTGGGGACGGGGTTATGGTGTCATTTTTCACAAACTCCGCGAGAAAAACAGTATAACAGAAAAAGGAACGCGAAAGCGTTCCTTTTTTTGTCTCCTCAAACTTAGTTCACAATATAACTGTTTCCTATATAAATATTGTTTATATTGAAAAAGGTACATTGAAAAGCTTAATTGATTAGCACTTTGTTACGTTCGTTGCCTGAGGTCCCTTAGATCCTTCTGTTACATCGAAGGTAACAGCCTGGCCTTCTTCAAGAGACTTGAAGCCTTCCATGTTAAGACCGGAGAAGTGAACGAAAACGTCCTTGCCTTCTTCATCACAGATGAAGCCATAGCCCTTTTGGTTGTTAAACCACTTAACAGTACCCTTATGCATTTCTGAAATCCTCCAAAAAAATAAAAAATCTGCGTGGACACAATTGTCCTACAGTCAGTAATAATAGCATTTTAAGGGTGAAATGTCAAACAAATCTTTTGATTCCGGCGGTATTGAATTACCGTTCACTCAACGGTTAAAACATGTTTTGGTGACCGGTAATAAAATTTTCAATTTTAGATTGAATTTTGGCTTGACATTCAATTAAAAATTGAATATAATAGACTCATATCAATTAAGAATTGAATTGAAAGATTATCACTTCCCCGATCGGGGAAAGGTTACAAACGGAGTTTTATGGAGAAGATAGGATCCACAATTGCAAAAAGCAGAAAAGCCGCGAAGTTCTCGCAGGGAGAGCTGGCGGAAAAACTCAAGGCATTTGGGTTCAATCCTTCGGTTGCTTCCATCAGCTCCTGGGAAAAGGACGTCAGCATCCCCAACGCTTTACAGTTTATCGCCTTGTGCAGAGTGTTGGACATTGACATTTACGGAAAGCTTCTCGGTAAAGAGGAGAAAACGGATGCTTTCGACGGTCTGAATGAAGAAGGAAAAAAGAAAGCCAAGGAATATATTGATCTCCTGCTTCTTTCAAAGGAATACAGAAAACCTGAAGAGAAAAAGCAGGAAGAGAAGAAGCGGGAGATCAGAATGCATGAAGTCACAAGGACGCTCAGACTTTACAACCTTCCTGCGTCGGCAGGTACGGGAGAGTTCCTCGACGGCGAAGATTACACAGAGGTCGAAGTCGGGAATGAAGTTTCCAACGAAGCGGACTTCGGACTCAGGATCAAGGGCGACAGTATGGAGCCCCGTTACACTAACGGTCAGACCGTATGGATCAAAAGATGCGAGAATCTACAGGACGGTGAGATCGGCATCTTCCTTCTTAACGGTAATGCTTATTGCAAGAAGTTAAAGAAGGACAGGTCCGGATTAAAACTTATCTCATTAAACCCGGATTACAAACCGATAAATATTACAGAGAATGACGAGATAGCGGTTTTTGGAAAAGTCTTGAACTGATGGGTCGGAAATGAGCCTAAGAAAGAGACGGAACCGAGTTCGATCAATGGGGTTCGTGGGGAGAAATTTCCCCATAGGACAGAGTATGATATAGGTAAAGAATTTGAAGGGTTAACACGCAAACAGCTCAGAAAAGGAGAACGAACATGACACAGACAGTCAGCTTATATGATGCAGCTTATACTCAGGGATACAACGCAGCTCTCAAGGATCTTAAAGAGAAGATGCGCCGCGAATCTCACATTAAAGAGTACAGACCTGCAATGAACAAAAGGGTTAAAGCCGAGACTATCAGCTACTTTGTAAAGCAGAAGCTGGCAGGAGCTGTTCTTATGGCAGCATCCATCATCGGTCTGGTTGTGAATGAGGGAGATTTTGCGGCAGCGCTCTTCACAATTCCTTTGAGTGCCTTGATCATGCTTACCGGAAAAAGAATATTCAAATGATCAGTTTTTCTGTTGATCATATGTGACGAGCAATCTGTTAAATTGTTAACAGATTGTTCACTTTTTTTCTATTTCAAATTCAAAAATTATATGTATAATGTCCTCAGTGATAAAGATCACAACAAAATATTGCTTACAAGAATTTTTTTTCATAAATCAAGCCTGTCAGTTATTCCCTCCCCAATCTGATGGGCTTCTCCTCTTTTTTGGGATATTTTCAGGGAATCGGGGAATCAAATGAATCTGGTTTATTTAAAATACGCAGTCGAAATAGCAGCCTCGGGATCGATCAACAAGGCGGCGGAAAAACTATATATGGATCAGCCAAATCTGAGCTGAGGGAGAGAAGTTCCTGAAATATGCGAAATTGACAATTTCTTGACAATCTTTTTGTGGTATAGTATAACCAAGAGAAGGGAAATAATAGTCACTATATAAGGAGGTCCTTATGGAAATCAAGGAAAGACAGATCATTGACAACGTGGAAGCACTTGAAAATGCCATTTCCCGCGTGAAGGCAGCGCAAAAGATCTTCGCAACCTTTACTCAGGAACAGGTGGATGAGATCTTCAAGGCGGCAGCGATCGCTGCGAACCGGGCACGCCTTCCGCTGGCCAAGATGGCGGTTCGAGAAACAGGTATGGGCATAGTTGAAGACAAGGTTATCAAGAACAACTATGCAGCGGAGTACATTTACAACGCGTACAAGAACACAAAGACCTGTGGGATCCTGGAAGAGGATAAGTCTTACGGCACAAAGAAGATAGCTGAGCCCATCGGCGTTATTGCAGCGGTCATCCCTACCACAAACCCCACATCAACAGCTATATTCAAGACACTCATTGCTCTTAAGACAAGAAATGCCATTATAATCAGCCCTCATCCGAGAGCAAAGGCTTCTACGATCGCGGCGGCAAAGATCGTTCTCGATGCAGCCGTTAAGGCAGGGGCTCCCGAAGGAATAATCGAATGGATCGATGTGCCCTCTCTTGATATGACTAACCTTCTTATGAAAGAGGCAGATATCATTCTTGCTACCGGTGGTCCGGGAATGGTAAAGGCCGCTTACTCCTCGGGTAAGCCCGCATTGGGAGTAGGAGCCGGCAACACACCTGCCATCATAGATGAAACGGCGGACATTATCCTGGCAGTAAACTCCATCATTCATTCCAAGACATTTGATAACGGAATGATCTGTGCATCAGAGCAATCGGTCATTGTTCATAAGAATATATATAATGCGGTTAAAACGGAATTTGCGGACAGAGGCTGCTATTTCCTCGATCCCGCGGAAACTGAAAAGGTTCGTAAGACCATTCTCATCAACGGCGCTCTCAACGCAAAGATAGTAGGTCAGAAAGCAGTAAAGATCGCTGAGCTTGCGGGAGTAACGGTTCCTGCGGGAACAAAGGTTCTGATCGGTGAGGTTACAAGCGTTGACCTGAGTGAAGAGTTTGCACACGAAAAGCTTTCACCCGTTCTTGCAATGTATAAGGCAGAGGACATACAAGACGCGTTTGAAAAGGCTGAGCACCTTATCGCGGACGGCGGTTACGGTCACACATCTTCCATCTATCTGAACGTTCAGACAGAGCAGGCAAAGCTTAATGAGTTCATGAGCAGGATGAAGACCTGCCGTATCCTTGTGAATACTCCTTCTTCCCATGGCGGTATCGGAGATCTTTACAACTTTAAACTTGCGCCTTCACTCACACTTGGCTGCGGCTCCTGGGGCGGTAACAGTGTTTCTGAAAACGTAGGCGTAAAGCATCTTATAAATATCAAGACCGTGGCCGAAAGGAGAGAAAATATGCTTTGGTTCCGTGCACCTGAAAAGGTTTACATAAAGAAAGGCTGCCTGCCCGTAGCCCTCGATGAACTTAAGACTGTAATGAACAAGAAGCGCGCTTTCATAGTTACCGACTCCTTCCTTTACAACAATGGATATACCAGACCCATTGAGGATAAGCTTGATGAGATAGGTATCGTACATGAGACATTTTTCGATGTTGCTCCCGACCCCACACTGGCTTGTGCTCAGGCTGGTGCGGAACTCATGCGTTCCTTTAAGCCCGACACCATCATCGCCGTCGGCGGCGGCTCCGCAATGGATGCGGGAAAGATCATGTGGGTGCTTTACGAGCATCCGGAAGCAGATTTCATGGATATGGCCATGCGCTTCATCGACATCCGTAAGAGAGTCTACACCTTCCCCAAGATGGGCGAGAAGGCATATTTCATCGCGATCCCCACTTCGGCGGGAACAGGCTCAGAGGTTACACCCTTTGCGGTTATCACGGATCAGGAAAGCGGCATTAAGTATCCTTTGGCAGATTATCAGCTCATGCCCAATATGGCGATCATCGATACAGATCTGCATATGAGTGCTCCCAAGGGACTCACCGCAGCTTCCGGTATTGACGCCGTATCACATGCCCTGGAGGCATATGCTTCCGTGATGGCAACGGATTACACCGACGGTCTGGCAAAGCAGGCGCTTAAAGAGATATTTGAGTATCTCCCCCGTGCATACGACAACGGACAGACGGATGTGGAGGCGCGTGAAAAGATGGCTAACGCCGCAACCATGGCGGGTATGGCTTTTGCAAACGCTTTCCTCGGAGTTTGCCATTCCATGGCTCACAAGCTCGGTGCCTTCCATCATATCGCTCACGGTGTGGCTAACGCTCTTATGCTGGAACAGGTTCTCCGTTTCAATGCTGCGGAGGCTCCCGTAAAGATGGGTACCTTCTCACAGTACGATCATCCCCATACCCTTGCAAGATATGCTGAGGTTGCGGATTCACTCGGTCTCGGAGGAACAACGGACAGTGAAAAGCTTGAGAACCTCATTAAAGCCGTAAACGATCTTAAGGTAAAGATCGGTATCAAGCCCACCATCAGAGACTATGTTCCGGATGAGAAGGATTTCCTCGATCGTCTGGATGCTATGGTTGAGCAGGCTTTTGACGATCAGTGCACCGGAGCAAATCCCAGATATCCTCTGATGAGTGAGATCAAGCAGATGTATCTGAATGCATACTACGGCGAAGAGTGGTTTGAAGAAGGCATAAGGAGGGAAAAAATATGAAACTTGACAGAATCATTGCGGTCAGAAGCAACAAGACCGTTTACCGCGACGGAGATCTCTGCATGAAGGTTTTTGATGCTACTTACTCCAAGGCCAATGTTTTGAACGAGGCTTTGAATCAGGCGAGAGTGGAAGAGACGGGCCTTAACATACCCAAGATCCACGAGGTTACCGTGCTTGACGGAAAGTGGACCATCATTACGCAATACGTGGAAGGAAAAACACTTGCCCAGCTCATGAGCGAAAACCCGGAAAAGAAGGACGAATATCTTGAGGTTTTCGTGGATCTTCAGATGGAGGTCCAGTCCAAGAGCTGTCCCCTTCTTACCAAATTAAAAGACAAGATGAACCGTAAGATATCCCAGACGGATTTTGATGAAACTACAAGATATGAGCTTCTTACAAGGCTTGACGGAATGCCCAAGCACAACAAGCTCTGTCACGGAGATTTCAATCCCTCCAACATCATCATTACAGCCGACAACACCGCTTACATTCTTGACTGGGCACATGCCACTCAGGGGAACGCATCGGCGGATGTTGCAAGAACCTATCTTCTTTTCTGGCTGAACGGAGACATCGAGGGCGCTGAAAAGTATCTCGATCTGTTCTGTGCGAAGAGCAAGACCGACAAGCAGTATATCCAGAAATGGATGCCCATTGTTGCGGCTTCCCAGTCGGTAAAGGGTAATGAAAAGGAACGCGAGTTCCTGCACAGTTGGGTAAACGTTGTTGATTATGAATAGATAACAGAAAGGGAGCAATCAGGAAAGCTGTTAAAAAAAGAGCACGGAATCTGAATTCCGTGCTCCATTTTTATTAAGATTATTTCATCTGGTCTATTTTGTTCCGTAAATTCTGTCGCCTGCATCTCCGAGACCGGGAACGATGTAGCCGTTTTCGTTGAGGCATTTGTCCAAAGCACCGATGTAAATGTTAACATCGGGATGAGCTGCCTGAAGTCTTTCAACGCCTTCGGGAGCTGCGATGAGGCAAAGGAAACGGATCTTCTTGATGCCGCGCTTCTTGAGAAGAGTGATGGCTGCGTCTGCGGAACCACCGGTCGCAAGCATGGGATCTACAACGAATACATCACGTTCTGTAATGTCCTGAGGGAGTTTGCAGAAGTATTCATGAGGCTCAAGTGTGACTTCGTCTCTGTAAAGACCGATGTGACCAACCTTTGCATTGGGAGTTAGCTGAAGCACGCCCTCCGCCATCTGCATGCCTGCGCGAAGAATGGGAACCACACAAAGCTTTTTGCCGGCGATCTCTTTAACCGTGGTCTTTGTGATGGGTGTCTCAATCTCCTTGTCGGCAAGGGGAAGATTGCGGCTTGCTTCGTAATAGATGAGCATTGCCACTTCCGTAACGAGAGCACGGAATTCCTTGGTTGAAGTATCCTGCATTCTCATAATGCCGATCTTGTGCTGAATGAGCGGGTGATCCATAATGTAAGTAGTTGACATTTTTGCCTCCTGATTCACGAATGATTATCGAACGAGGCTCAAAAGAGCCTACGATATTGTAACACCGTATAAAAATATTGGCAAGACCTAAACTATCGAGAACTTATAAATGGTCGCTGTCTCATATTCCTCGCCTGCTTTGAGCACGGAGGTCTTGAAATAGGGCTTTTCATTACATGCATCGGGGTAAAGCTGGGTTTCAAGACAGAAGCCTTCACGCTTTTTGTAAACGTAGCCGCCCTTTCCTGCAACCTTTCCGTCGATGAAGTTGCCTACATAGAGCTGCATTCCGGGAAGATCGGTGAATACTTCCAGCTTTCTGCCGGATTTTTTGCTGTATGCTTCACAAACCAGTTCACAGTCGTTGCCGGAGTTGTTGAGGCAATAGTTGTGATCGTAGCCGCCTGCCTGCTTGAGAGGAAGATAATCTGCTTCGATCCTGTCTCCGATCCTGGTGGGGGTTCTGAAATCCATGGGAGTTCCGGCTACCTCACGAAGTTCGCCCGTAGGGATGAGGGCGTCATTGGTGGGAGTGAAGTGATCCGCATCGATACGTATGAAGGTGTCGAGGATGGAACCGGAGGCCTGACCGTCAAGGTTGAAGAAACTGTGGTTTGTAAGGTTTACAACGGTATCCTTGTCGGAAACGGCATGGTACTCGATAACCAGTTCGTTTTCTTCGGTAAGAGAGTAGGTAACGCTGACATCAAGGTTTCCGGGGAAACCCTGCTCCATATCGGGGCTGAGACGCGAGAATTCTACAGAGATCTCATCATTGTCCTCGAATACTTCGGACTCATACATGAAGTTGTTGTAGCCCTTGAAGCCGCCGTGGAGATTGTTGGGACCGTCATTCTTATCGAGAGGATAGACAGTTCCGTTTATTGTAAAGGATGCATTGGCAATACGGTTTCCGTTACGTCCGATGAAGGCACCGTAATAGGTACCGTTCTCATCATAACCTTTTACATCGTCGTAACCGAGCGTGATGTCTTCGATCTTACCGTTTTTGTCCGGAGTGAAGATACCGACAACGGTTGCACCATAGTCACAAAGGGTAACCTTCATGCCATGGGAATTTTCGAGAGTGAACAAAGTGGCCTGCTTGCCGTCCTTTGTTTTTCCGAAAGCGGATTTCGTTAATTTCATATGATTTCCTCCTCAATAGAAATATGTTTTTGGCATATTATGTTTTCCGAACAGTTGTCGGCTTTAATTATTATATCTTTATTGAGGAAAAATTCCACTCATATTTGAACTTTTATTTCTAAAAAATTATTGTATGGAATACCTGTCCGAAAATCATTCCCTGTTCTCTTTTTATTATATCTTTCCCCCACCCAAAACATTTGATGGAGTCGGTACGATATAATAAAGAACTGCGGACACGGAAGACTTGAAGCTTTTCTGCAGGTAGGTTATAATATAAGCTATCGGGAGTTTAAGTTGAACATTTTATTTGAGGTATGAGCTTAATGAAAAAATTTATCAGATGGTATAATTACAAAGCATCTCTCAGAACCAAGATATTGATCGGGATATCGATCATGCAGGGCGTGGTTCTGACCTTTTTCGGATGTTATGTTTACAGCATACAAACGTTGATCATAGGGAAGATGGCAAGCAGTGCGGAAGAAAAGGCGGAATATATGCAGGCGTTTCTTCCAGCAAGGGTATCATGCATAATAGTTGCGGTCGTCATGTTCCTTATGTCGATCATAATCTCGGACTTTCTCATCAGTGTGGTGGTGAAGCGCCTTGGCAAGCTCAAGGACCGCGCCAACGGGGTTGCGGGCGGCGATATGGACATGATCCCGAAGAGCGATGCCACGGATGAGATCGGCGAGGTTACCAACAGCATCAGTATTATGGCTGAAAACCTGAAGAAGAAAGCGGCGGAGGCACGTGCCGCGGACTCCACCAAAACGGATTTCCTTGCGAGAATGTCCCATGACATAAGAACGCCCATGAATGCCATTCACGGAATGGTTGAGATCATAAAGAAGAATCCCGAGGACAATCGCAGAGTCAGGGATTGTATCAGAAAGATCGATATCAGTACCAGTCATCTTTTGGTTTTGATAGATGAGATACTTGACATGTCAAAGCTGGAAAGCGGAGATGTGGAGATCGCCAATGAATGCTTTGACATCGGCGAAGTTCTGCAACGAAGCCTCGAGTTTGCGCTTGGACAGGCGGAAGAAAGGGATGTCAATGTTTACATGGACAGCTCGGAGCTCACCGTCAAAAGAGTCATCGGAAGCAGATTATATACCGAGAGGGTATTTATCAACCTTTTGAGCAACGCCATTAAATTCAACAAGTACAACGGCAGTGTTTCCATAGAGGTCAGTGAAAACGTGGTGGATCGGCAGAAGGTCATCTACACCTTCAGCATTGAGGATTCGGGCATAGGCATGAGCAGGGAATTCATAGGCAATGCTTTTGAGCCTTTTGCTCAGGAAAAGACCGGAAAAGAAAACGGCAGGACCAATTTCTCCGGAACAGGTCTGGGCCTTGCCATAGTCAAGAAACTGGTAGAAGCCATGGGCGGAAGGATAGAACTCCAGAGTGAGATCGGAGAAGGAACAAGATTCACCTTCTCACTTCCTTATATGATCGACCGGAGCATAGACGAAGCGGAGGAAGAAAGAGCCAACAGGATCGGAACCGGTCTGAAGGGTTCACATATGCTCCTTGTCGAGGATAACGCGTTGAACCTCGAGATAGCGAAGTTTATGCTGGAGGACAAGGAAGTCATCGTAGACACGGCTGTTAACGGCAAGGAAGCGGTAAAGATGTTTGAGAAATCCGCTCCGTTCACATATGACCTTATACTTATGGACATAATGATGCCTGAGATGGACGGCGTCGAAGCGACCAAGATCATCAGAAACATGATGAGGGCGGATGCAAAGATCGTTCCCATAGTCGCTCTTTCCGCAAATACATATGCTGAGGATGTTAAAGTATCACATGATGCAGGAATGGATGAACACCTTTCGAAGCCGATAGACGTGGAAAGGTTATATGAGGTGATCACTAAGCTTAAAGGGCTGTATGATGCAAAGCGGATAGAAAGGCCGTACTCACAGCTGTTTACCGGAGATTCGCTCAAGTAGATGCAGAATTATAACGGGTCCCTGTCAGGAACCCGTTATCTTTTTGTCAAAATATTGTTTTTTTTTAGACAAGATCGGAAACCAAACTATTTTTTTTACGTCACATATATAAGAGATGTTTTTACAGAATAAAAGAAACGGAGGTAAGAGCGGTGAGCGAGGAAACAAATCCTCGTAAGAAGATGATCGAAGTTCGTAATCTGAAAAAGATCTATCGAATGGGAGATGAAAAGATCAAAGCAGTCGATGATGTATCCTTCGAAGTGCTGGACGGCGAATTCTGCTGTCTGACAGGTACTTCGGGTTCCGGAAAATCGACTATCCTGAATCTTCTTGCGGGCATAGAAAAAGCTACCAAAGGGGACATTATCCTTCGGGGCAAGAACATTACGCATTTTTCCGAAGCAAAACTGGCACGGTTCAGACAGAGCAGTCTGGGATTTGTTTTCCAGTCGTATAATCTGATCGGAACAATGACGGCTCTGGAGAACGTTGAACTTCCTCTTGTTTTTAAAAGGACAAGAAGAAAAGTCAGAAGAAGAATGGCGGAAGAAATGCTGAAAAAAGTCGGGCTTGAGAAAAGAATGAAGCACAAGCCCTCGGAAATGAGCGGCGGACAGCAGCAAAGAGTCGGCATAGCCCGGGCGTTCGTAGCGAAGCCCAAAATAATCTTTGCGGACGAGCCGACGGGAAATCTCGATACAAAAACAACAGTTGAGGTTATGACACTGATAAAACAGATGGCCAAAGAGAACCATCAGACGATAGTTATGGTTACTCACGACCCGACCCTGACCGAATATGCGGATAAAGTTATCAGGATATCCGACGGTAAGGTGGTAGAGACGAAGATAAATCAATAAGCAGGAGGCTTTTAAAATGAAAGTTACTTTAAAGAAAGTCGGGGCAGCATTACTTGCATTTGCAATGATCTTTACCTCGGCAGTGGCTGCAGGACCCGATATCAAGGCATATGCTGAAGCTATCAGCGGTTCAAATTCCGATTACGCAACAGGGGAAAGAGGAAATATCGAACAGCCTCAGACCTCTCTTATACTTCAGTACGGACCCGATGCCATGATGGTAGAGGCGGGACAGAGCTACAATGTTACCCAGCGTTTTGTTCTGAAACAGGGCATAGGCATGTACCTGGACCCCACATTCCTCGGAAGTTCAACCAATAATATGGTAAAGTTCAGCAATATAGAAGTGAAGCCCTACGGAAATCCCTATGTTTCCAACGGTATCAACTTCAGAAGCGACAGAGCGGTTGAGATCAACTATACCATCACCATCAGTTCCATTGCAAAGGTGGGAAAGATCGAATACGGTATCACGGCTTACAACTCACGTCCTTCTGCATATGATGAGGACAAGAAGCCGGTATATGCAAATACCGGAGCGTTCAATGTTTCACTTGATGTAGTGACTGCCTGCAGCGATCCTTTGTTCGTGCTTCAGAGCGATCCCAGGATCAAGGCGGAGGCGGGCAAAACCGTTGAGATACCTATCAGAATGAAGAATATGGGCCAGCTTGACGCCTATGATATATATGTTTCCCTCGGCGGAAACAGCAATCTCATTGCCACAGAGACACCCCTTAAACAAAAGATGCCTTCCACAGCTGCCGGCGGGGAGATTGAAACAACCTACAAGTTCCTGGTGGATTCTAAAGCGGTTACGGGTACGATAACCTTACCCATAAATGTTTTCTGCCGTGACTATTCGGGAGCAACCTATTCGGACGATTCCTACTATGTGATCCTTGATATCAAGGGTAAGGACGGTGCTTCGGGCGAAAGTGGCGATCAGAAGCCTTCAAGATTCGGAGTGACAAACGTAAAACAGTCTCCCGAAAAGCCCAAGGCCGGAGAAAACATAACGGTAACCTTTGATCTTGAGAACACCGGAGATATGGATTTTAACGAGATCAGAGCCTATCTCGGATCGGTATCTTCGATGGGATTCGAACCCATCGACTCCAATCCCTATATCGAACTCGGAGATATCAAGGGAAGGAACAAAAAGCAGGTTTCTCTTACATATAAGTGCGGAAGTTCCATTTCCGAAGGAACTAACCCCATGAGCATCAACTTTGTGGCTGAAAGCAACTCGGGTCAGAGCATAGAAGGAAACACAACGATCTACATTTTGAACGTTGCGGGACATGACGGAGGAAATACGGTTTCCAAACCTAAGCTCATGGTTGCCGATTTTGGCACAGACCTCGAAGAAATCCTTGCTTCAGACAGGTTTGAGTTCAGGTTCAACGTTAAGAACACTAACGATGAAAGCGTTGCAAGAAATATAAAGGTTAAGGTTACAAGCAGCAGTTTCTCGGTAACGGCCGGAAGCAACACCTTCTTTGTAAACGAGATCCTTCCGGGAGAAGAAACTGAGATCAGGATCAATCTTAAAGCGGCCTCCACTCTTCAAACCGGTGCATATCCCATCAATGTGGAGATGGAGTATGAATTTGATGCTCCGGTCAAGGCGGGAGAGAGCGGCAACAGTGTTACTGCCAGTGACGAGATCCTTCTTCAGGTTAACGAGCTGCTGAGAGCACAGTGCGAAAACGTGAACGTCGGAGAGTATTTGACTCCCGCGGTCAACTCTCCCTGTTCGCTCACCTTTGAATTCTATAACATGGGACGTTCTACCCTTAATAATGTTTATGTGACGGTTGAAGGAGATTTTGCTCTTGCAACGGGAGATTCCCATTACATCGGAAACGTAATGCCCGGAGATCCTCAGTTCGTTGAGTGTACCGTAATGCCTCTGGCAGCGGGGGATGCGGAATGCAGGCTTGTTATCCATATGGAGGATTCCAACGGCGAACAGCAGACAAGAGACTATTCGTCAACGGTATATGTAGTTGACGGCGGAAATGGCGGAAACGGCGGAGAATTCGACCCCGGCTTTATCATGCCCGATTTTCCGATGAATCCCGATATGCCCGGAGAAGATGTTGAACCCGAAAAGAAGTCTTTGGACTGGAGGATCATAGGCGGATGTATCGCAGGCGCAGCTGTTATTATAGGCGTCGTAGTGATCGTTATTGTAAAGAAAAAGAAGAAAAAAGCTAACGATGATGAGTTTGATGATTAAATGAGGGCTTTCTTATGAATTTATGGGACTTATTAAAAATGGGTCTTCGAAACCTTTCCAGACGAAAAGCCCGAACGGCGTTGACGGTTATCGGTGTTGTTATTGGTACTGTATCCATCGTATCCATGGTTTCCATAGGTCTCGGAATTAACGAGACCTTCGAAAAGACTTACATGGAAAACGGTGCGATGACCATAATCCGCATTGAGCAATACAGCGGAGGCTTTGACGAAAACGGAAACTACTATGAGAACAAACAGACATTGAACGACGACGTTGTTGAGCAGTTGAGAGGCATCAAACACGTAAAAGCCATAGCGCCGTTGATCGACCAGCAGGGATATTTTCGCTGCGGTAAGTTTCAGAGCTATTGTCAGTTGAGAGCCATAGGGTGTGATGCTTTTAAGGAGTTCGGTTTCCCCGAACTGGTCATGGGGACTTATCCTACCGAGGGTGACAATGCCAAGATCGTTCTTGCCAACGCACCCTTGCAGGAATTCTACTACTACGGCGGTAGATCGTATGAAACCAAGACGATCGACCTTACGAAGGACACTATCACGTTTTCGTTCCCGGAATGGAATTATCAGAGGAACCCGAGAAAAAGAGAATTTAATATTAAAATGACACCTGTCAGCAACAACTATGCAGTCATGGAGGAGTCGGACAACTGGGAGTACAATTCCATGTGCTACGTTGACATGGCTTACTTCAAAGAGATCTGGAGACAGTATTGCTCCACTCTTAAGGTGGCCGACAGAAAGAGAGCCATGCAGGTGCTGGACAGCTATTCCAGCATATATGTAAACGTGGATAACATCGATAACGTAACTCAGGTACAGGAAGACATCAAGGCACTTGGTTACGGAACTTACAGCGATATGCAGTATCTGGAGCCCTTGCAGCAGACTTCCAACATGATACAGATGGTATTGGGAGCTATCGGAGCACTTGCAATGCTGGTTTCTGCCATCAATATCGCAAATACCATGGTCATGTCAATATATGAACGCACAAGAGAGATCGGTATCATGAAGGTCCTCGGCTGCAGGGTATATGACATCAGGCGCCTTTTCCTTTACGAGGCGGCGCTCATCGGTCTGATCGGCGGTATCATAGGCATAGGCATAAGCTACGGCGTGTCCTTTGCGATCAACAAGTACGGACAGCCGATATTTGCGGCTATCATGCAGACCAGTGCGGTTTATGACGTAGAGGGAGCCAAGTTCTCTGTCATACCGTTCTGGCTTCCCTTCGCGGCAGCGTTGTTCGGAATGCTGGTCGGCGTGGTTTCGGGTTATTTCCCGGCGCGCAGAGCAACAAAGATCTCGGCTATAGAGGCAATGAAGACAAACCAGTAAAGAGTAAAGTGATCGGTCATATGGCCGGTCACTTTTTTTGGCGGGGCTTGATAAAATATTAACTTTGCATAAACGACGCGATATGTTATAATAAATAAGATTATGGGCTGATAGCTTTGGAGAGGAAATCATGTCGGAAAGAAGAGCTCCTAAAAACATATTGATGAGACGGGAATTCAACGACACCATCGGAAAGAGCAATGTCATCAGGTGTCGTGCGGGCGCGCTGGCATTGGCTTTATTTGCCGGTATTTCCATTATCGTGATGAGTACAAGCCATCTTACCGAGAATAACATTGCTTTCATTATTCCCGGAGGTCTGTTTGCACTCATATGCGCCATTTTCTGTGTATTTTTCCACAAGGTGGCGCAAAACGAGGAAAGGGAATATTATGTTGCGGTTCCCTATCTTTTCCTTGCTTTTGTCATTGTTTACGGGACCTATCTTTCGGTCATTACGGCTGAGTATTTCGGAAGCACATGCCTTTATTACATGTCGGTCATATTCTGCGCCTATGCGGTGGTTCTAAGCAAACCCGCATATATTACGGTGATGATCGCGGAGCTTTTGGAGCTTGGAGTCATAGTATTCTTTTCCTATCAGTTTGAGAGACCTCTCGGATATATACAATATGTGTTCATATTGGTAGCCCACATCTTCGCATACGTTCTTTCCGAAGAGAGCAGGGAGATGAGGACGGAACTGACCAGAAGAGAGCTCATCGCAAAAAAAGAGGTCAGACAGGCGGAAAGAGATCCGCTTACGGGACTCATCAACAGAAGAGGACTTGAGAGAGCGACAAAGAAGATATTCAGAGACTGTCAGGAAAACGGTTCCTTAGTCGGGATCATGATCCTTGATATAGATCATTTCAAAAAATACAATGACGGCTTCGGACATGTACAGGGCGACCGCTGTTTGCAGATGGTTGCAAAGTGCGTGGCGGATACGGTCGGGAACAGAGGCTTCACTTCGAGAATAGGCGGAGAAGAATTTCTGATCTTTATATACGGACTCGATGCACAGGCTATAGGAAGTGTTGCCGAGGAAGTCAGATCGAGCGTTGAAAACATGGGGCTCCCTCATGCCACGGGCAAAGGGGATGTGGTAACGGTCAGCATAGGTGTTTATCTGTCCGAGCTCAATGAGCAGTCGAGCTTCACAAACCTGTACAACAGGGCGGATAAGTATCTTTACAAGGCAAAACAGGGGGGAAGAAACAGGGTTGAATGTAACAGAAAATTGCGCGCCATAAAAAAGGCAGACGGCGCGAATTAGTATAAAACAGATTGGAGCTTTAGAATAATGGGAAAGTATTTCGGAACCGACGGGTTCAGAGGTGAGGCCAATGTGGATCTTACCGTTGAACATGCATTCAAGGTCGGAAGGTTTTTGGGATGTTATTATGGCAAAGAGCACAAGGCTAAGATCGTGATCGGAAAAGATACAAGGCGCTCCAGCTATATGTTTGAATATTCTCTCGTTGCCGGACTCACTGCAAGCGGAGCGGATGTTTATCTGCTTCATGTGACTACGACCCCCAGCGTATCCTATGTTGTGAGGAGCGAGGATTTTGACTGCGGCATAATGATCACAGCCAGTCACAATCCATTTTACGATAACGGCATTAAGGTCATCAACGGAAGCGGCTATAAGCTTGAAGCCGACGTTGAGGAACTCATTGAAAAATATATAGATTCCGACGAAGACAATCTTCCTTTGGCCAAACGTGAGGGCATAGGACGCACCATCGATTATGCCATGGGAAGAAACCGCTACATCGGACATCTCATCTCATTGGCTACCAGGTCTTTTGACGGAGTGCGCGTTGGACTTGATCTTTCAAACGGTTCCGCAACTACAGTCGCAAAGGGGGTATTCGATGCGCTCGGAGCAAAGACTTTTGTATGCGGAAATGAGCCTGACGGTTTAAACATCAACAATAACTGCGGTTCCACGCACATTGAAAACCTTTGCGAATTCGTGAAGAGCAACAAGCTGGACGTGGGTTTTGCATACGACGGAGATGCGGACAGGTGCATATGCGTTGACGAGAAGGGACAGGTCGTCGACGGAGACAGGATAATGTATCTTTGCGCAGTATATATGGCCAAGCGCGGCGAACTTAACAATAATACCGTGGTAACCACGGTAATGTCCAATATGGGACTATACAAGGCCCTTGAGAAAAAAGGGATCAGATACGAACAGACGAAAGTCGGAGACAAGTACGTATTTGAAAACATGATGAAGAACAACCATTCTCTCGGCGGAGAGAATTCGGGACATATAATCTTTTCAAAGTATGCCAAGACGGGCGACGGCATTCTGACCTCCATTAAGGTCATGGAGGTTATGCTTGAATCGAAACTTCCGGTTTCGGAACTTTCGAGAGATATGAAAACCTATCCTCAGGTGCTAAAGAATGTCAAAGTTGCCGACAAGAAGGCCGCAAGGGAAGACGAGAGAGTCATGGCTGCGGTTAAGACTGCGGAAGAGGCTCTTGCGGGAGAAGGTCGTGTTCTTTTGAGAGAATCCGGAACGGAACCTTTGATCAGAGTGATGGCGGAAGCGTCATCAATGGCAAACTGTGAGAAAGTTGTTGACGATTTGATCGAAGTACTTGCAAAATGCGGACATGTCTGCTAAAATATCTGTTTTGCAGACTGAAAATAGAAGACAAACATTAAAGTTCTTATAAGAAAAGGAGTATTTTTAACATGGTTAAGATCGAGAATCTCGAGCAGAAGAACATGGTGAAGCTCATCATTACAGTTGAGGCTTCCGAATTTGAGAAGGCAGTAGAGAAAGCATATCAGAAGAACAAGAACAAGATTGTAGTTCAGGGCTTCAGAAAGGGAAAGGCTCCCAGAAGCATTATCGAAAAGATGTACGGTAAGGGCGTTTTCTATGAAGACGCTGCAAATGAGATCATTCCCGATGCATATGCAGATGCGGCAAAGGAATCGGGACTTGAGATCGTATCCCGTCCCGGTATTGATATAGTTGAACTGGAAGCCGGCAAGGATTTTGTATTCTCCGCAGAAGTTGCTGTTAAGCCGGAAGCTGAGATCGGAAATTACAAGGGCATTGAGGTTGACGCCGTTGATACCGAGGTTTCCGAGGAAGAGGTTAACGCTGAGATCCTCAAGACTCAGGAACAGAACAGCCGTATGGTAACCGTTGAAGACAGAGCTGTTATGGACGGTGATATGGCTATCATCGATTATGAAGGTTTTGCGGACGGAGTCGCATTCAAAGGCGGAAAGGGTGAGAATCACGAGCTCGTTATCGGCTCCAAGTCATTCATTCCCGGATTCGAAGATCAGATCATCGGACACAACATCGGTGATGAATTCGACGTAAATGTTACATTCCCTGCCGAGTATCATGCAGCAGAGCTTGCGGGAAAGGCTGCAGTATTCAAGACAAAGGTTAACGGTATCAAGAAGAAGGAACTTCCCGAGCTTGATGATGATTTTGCACAGGATGTTTCCGAGTTCGATACTTTTGACGAGTATAAGGCTGATGTTAAGAAGAAACTGGAAGAGGATAAGGCAAAGGCCGCAAAGACAGCTAAGGAAGAAGCTGCCGTGGACGCCATCATTGCAGAAGCAAAGATGGATATCCCTGCAGTTATGATCGATACAACTGCCGAGCAGATGTATGATGATTTCGTAAACAGAATGAAGCAGCAGGGCCTCACCATTGATATGTACTTCAAGTTTACAGGCCTTAACGAAGAGAAACTTTTTGAGCAGATCCGTCCTCAGGCAGAAAAGAGGATCAAGACCAGACTCGTCCTTGAAGCGGTTGCAAAAGCTGAAGGCTTTACTGCTACAGACGAAGAGATCGATGAAGAGATCAAAAAGATGGCCGAACAGTATCAGATGGAAGTTGATAAGCTCAAGGAGCTTGTTACCGATAATGAGAAGAAGACTATTGCCGAAGATATCTGCGTAACAAAGGCTGTAGATCTTATCTCCTCCACACTTGTTGAAAAGAAGGCTGCAAAGAAGACAACAAAGAAGGCTGCAGCTAAGAAGGACAAGGAAGAAGAAACAGTTACTGCGGAGGAAAAAGCTCCCGCAAAGAAGACAACAAAGAAGGCAGCTCCCAAGAAGACTGAGGAGTAATGTCTTTCGGAAAGGACTAAAACATGAGTTTGGTACCCTATGTCATAGAACAAACAAGTAAGGGCGAACGCTCTTATGACATTTATTCCCGTCTTTTGAAGGACAGGATCATCTTCCTCGGCGAAGAAGTTAACGAAACAACCGCAAGTCTTGTGGTTGCACAGCTTCTTTTCCTTGAGGCGGAGGATCCCAAAAAGGATATTTCGCTTTATATTAACTCTCCCGGCGGTGTTATCACTGCAGGTATGGCGATCTACGACACAATGAACTTCATTAAGTGCGATGTTTCGACCATATGCATAGGCATGGCAGCCAGCATGGCTTCATTCCTGCTTGCCGGAGGAACCAAAGGAAAGAGATACATTCTTCCGAATGCGGAGGTAATGATCCATCAGCCTTCCGGCGGCGCTCAGGGTCAGGCTACGGAGATCAACATTGCCGCCGAGCATATTCTTGCCATCAGAAAGAGATTGAATGAGATACTTGCCGACAACACGGGCAAGACGGTTGAAGAGATCGCAAGAGATACGGAGCGAGATAACTTTATGACTGCTGAAGAAGCTGTAAGATATGGTATCGTTGATAAGATAGTAACCAACAGATAGTTTTTGGAGGTCATGTGGCTAAGAATGATGTTGTGCGTTGCTCCTTTTGCGGAAGGACAGCGGAAGACGGTGTAAGACTTTTCTCAGGTCTCGATCCCGATGTGTATATATGCACGGAGTGTGTTGAGCTTTGCGCCGAGCTGGTTGATGATGAGGAAATGGAAGCTCTGTCCGAACTCAGAACTGAAAAGACCGGTAAAGGCGGAAAAGGAAAAGACAAAAGCTGGGAAGGAAACATTAATCTGCTGAAACCCAGAGAGATCAAGCATTTTTTGGACGATTACGTTATCGGACAGGAGGATGCGAAAAAAGTTCTTTCGGTTGCCGTTTATAACCATTACAAAAAAATATTATTCGAGACAAAATCCGATATAGAGCTGCAAAAGAGCAATATTCTTCTTATCGGACCCACGGGTTCGGGAAAGACCTATCTTGCCCAGACTCTTGCAAAACTCTTGAACGTCCCGTTTGCCATCGCTGACGCAACCACTCTTACCGAGGCGGGTTATGTGGGCGAGGATGTTGAAAACATCCTGCTTAAGCTTATTCAGGCGGCGGATTATGATGTCGAAAGAGCGGAGCACGGGATTGTTTACATCGATGAGATCGATAAGATCACCAAGAAGGGTGAAAATGTTTCAATCACAAGAGATGTATCCGGTGAAGGGGTACAGCAGGCACTTCTTAAGATCCTGGAGGGAACTGTCGCTTCTGTTCCTCCTCAGGGCGGAAGAAAGCATCCCAATCAGGAGTTTATCCGCATAGACACCACCAATATCCTCTTCATTTGCGGAGGCGCTTTCGACGGGCTTGAGAACATCATCAAGCAGAGGATAGGTAAAAAGGCTATAGGCTTCAATGCCGATCTTCTCGACAGTGATGAATATGATGTGGGAGAACTGTTCAGGAAGACGATTCCCGAGGATCTGATGAAATTTGGTCTGATCCCTGAGTTTATCGGACGTGTACCCGTGAATGTCGCTCTCGATAAATTGGATGAGGAAGCGCTCATCCGTATCCTCAAGGAGCCTAAAAATGCTCTTGTTAAGCAGTACAGTGCACTGTTTGAATTGGATGGTGTAGAACTTGAGTTTGAAGAGGAGGCGCTGAAATCCATTGCCAGGGAGGCATTGGAACTGAAGACCGGAGCCAGGGGACTCAGATCGATAATTGAAAAAAATCTGCTTAATACAATGTATGATATACCATCAGATACATCGATCCTTAAATGTATAGTTACAAAGGAATCGGTAGAGAAGGGCGAGAAGCCCTTATACGAGGTCAGACCCGATAAGAAAAAGAAAAAAGTCGGGGCTTAAGGAGATCTTTAAACCGCATGAAAAAACATGCAACCGCATGAAAAAACATGCGGTTTTTTTCTTGTGAAAATGACAAAAAAATGGTATTATGGATTGAGTAATACAGAGGATTTCGGTAAAAAATTATCAATTTCTCGTTTCCGAGATCACAAATTGTATCAGGGGCTTATTATGAGAAGGAAAAAAGTAACATCCGAGAAATCTATTTCGGAAATTATCAGCATTTCTTTTAATAGAATTCTTATTTGGGTAGTCTTTGCGATCACCTTTATCAGTGTTTTGGTTCTGGCAACCGGGCAGTACAGTGCTTGCTCCCGTGATTTTGATACTGCGGTGGGCCTGGCCTCGGACAGAGTCTATTGGGCTCTTCGTTCCTATAAAAACATTGTCGGTAACATGGGAGCGATCCCTCTTCTTTCGGATCCCAACGTATCAACTGAAGAAAAGGAAAAACTGCTTGCAAACATATGCGAAAGATATGGTCTTGTCAGAAGCAAGGTCATTAATACCGACGGCTTTTCCGATATGGATTCCGAACCCATATACAGAGGCGACCGTGAGTATTTCAAGCAGGCAATGGAAGGAAAATGCTATATTCAGGAGCCTGTTACTTCCAGAACGGACGGACAGATCGCCATCATAGGCGCCGCTCCCCTTTGGAAAGCCGGTGTGATCGGCGGAGAGATAGCCGGTGTTGTATTCATTTCCATTAATCCCATCCTCCTTCATGACATCATCGAGGGTGTCGGGATCAGCGAAAATACCTTTGTTTATATCATAGACAGCTACGGTTCCACGGTTTCGGCCAATGATATGAACCTTGTATATCAAAAGAACAATAACATTAAGAACAGTAAGACTGACAAAGCATACACATCCATTGCAAGAGTGGATGAAAGGATGATCAAGGGTGAGACCGGATCGGAAAGCATATATATGGACGGCGGCTTCTATTACTTAAGTTATACGCCCATCCGTGAAACACCCGGCTGGAGCATATGTATAGGCTCTGCTTATAAGGACTACATAGATACTCCCATACTTTTGATGATCCTTATGGCCGAATGTCTGCTGATCTCCATTTTTGTCGTTAAGCTTCGCGCAAAAAAGATCGCGGACGAAGTGGCTGAGCCCGTTAAACGTATGACGGAGAGCATTAAAAAGGCGGCGGAATCCGGTAAGGAGCTGGCCGATTACGAAGCAGGATCGGAAGTGGATAATCCCATAGAAATGAGGATAATCTCCGAAGCAATGGATTCTATTCTTGACAGACTGGATCTTGCTACGGCGGATTCGAGAGAATTCCTGGACTCTGCGGTCATCACCGACCTGGTAAGCATGGATATGCTCAGGTACATTCACGGTTATTACAAAGAGGCCTTTGGCGTGAATGTGATAGTTGCGGACTCAAAGGGAACCGTTCTTGTCGGAAAGACGAACCACGGACTGGTGGATGCCAATGCTCTCAGGGAAGATGAGAGTGCATGCTTCATCATGTTGAATGACAGGGTGATCGGATCGACCATATTCAAGATACCCGAGGAATGTATTCTCAATAAAGAAAGCGCTCAGCAGCATGCGATCTATGTATCAAAGATATTGGAGATCGTTGCTATCGGAAACTTCAGAAGAAGTCTTCAGAACAGAAAAAATCTGAAAGCTGCGAAGAAGGAGCTCGAAAGGATATCCGAGTATCACGGCAAAATAAGCGAGGAAGCAAGAAAGCTTGCCACCGAGTGCGAGAAAGCAAGGAAAAATGATGATACGGAAGAACTTCGTGAACTCACTGCGAGATTCTCTGCCTTTTGCTACGACTTGATCTCCGAGACCGATGATCTTACAAACTATAATGACAGAAATGATATTACATTACAGATAAGGGAACGTATCTATCAAACGGAAAACCTTATTTCCGAACTCAAGAACGATCTGGAGAGAAAACATCCCTCATTGGCCGGGAAAACCGATGTAAGGATGGTTTCGGGTATGCCTGACAGGCTTTTCGGAGATCCGCACAGAGTCAGAAGATTGTGTGAGAATCTTCTTGTGGCGATCTCTGATGAGAACAGCGACAAGGAGGCAAGCATATTCTTTGAAAGCAGGAAAAGCTCCTATGCAGCCAGCCTTATGATCGGTATTCACGGAAACAGGCGACTTGAGGGCAAGGAGACAGACCGGCTCAAACAACTGTTGGAAGCTGACAACGACAGCGCAGTGGTGGACGGTATCAATGCCTCGGATCTTAAACTGCTCAGTATAAAACGAGTGGTTAGAAGAATGAACGGCACGATTACAGTTAATAAGGGCGGTGAGGGGGAAACCTGGTGTATGGTGGAGATCCCTCAACTTGAGGTGAATTCATATGATCAGTGACAGTTTGAAAAGAATAGAAGAGCTTCTGGCTGCCCTGGAAAAGGTTGAAGAAAGCGCGGGGATGGCCAAGGAACTGCGAACAGAGGTCAGCAGTGTTTACAGTAAGCTTCGGTACGGTAACGGAAGCAAAAGAGACGGAAAAGCCATAATCGATAAGAATAACGTGGAGGAACTCTTTGACAGAGCTATTAAAGACGAGGAGTTCAAGGTGTTCTATCAGCCCAAGGTTAATCTTAAGACCTATGAACCCAACGGAGCGGAAGCCTTGTGCAGATGGTTCCATGACGATGCTTTGATCCCACCCGATGAATTCATACCTATTCTGGAACAAAGCTCAAAGATCGAAGTGCTGGATTTCTATATGCTCGATCATGTGTGCAGGGATATGCGGAAATGGCTGGACGAAGGAAAAAGCATAGTACAGATCTCGGTAAACCTTTCCAGAATAAATGTGGGACAGGACAGACTCATTGAGAGGATAATCGAGACATTGGACAAATACGATCTGCCTCATTCCTATATCCAGATCGAGTTGACGGAAACGTCCACGGAGCTGGGCTTTGATGAATTGAGAGATCTGGTCCTGGGGCTCAGGGATGAAGGCGTAAGCACTGCGGTGGATGATTTCGGAACGGGTTATTCTTCGCTTAAGCTGATCAGTGAACTGCCATGGAATGTTTTAAAGATAGACAAGAGTCTGCTGCATGAGGCGGAGAGGGAAGGCTCAAACGAGCATTTGATGCTCTGCCACATTATCAGCATGGTGAGAGATCTGGGCATGGAATGTGTTGTAGAGGGGGTTGAAACGCCCGAAGATGTGAAGCTTCTTAAGGACAACAACTGCTTCATGGCACAGGGGTTCTACTTTGACAGACCCATCAGCGGTGAGTACTTTGAACAGCTGCTGGACGGCATCAGCCTACGTAAAAAGACGAGATAAATTTTTCAGCCTTTGGAGGATCAAGTTCTTCAAAGGCTTTTTTTGCGCTTTCGAGGTCAGGGAACAGACCGAATACGGCAGAACCGCTTCCGGTCATCAATGACAGCTCGGAGCCTGCTTTGCTGAGCATATGCTTGAGATCACTGATCGCAGGACATATCTCTATGGCCGCATGCTCCATAAAGTTTCCGCAGGAAGAGATGAAAGCGGCGTGATCTTCGGCGAGAAGGGCGTCTTTCATTAAAGATGCATCGGGGTGCGGTTGGGAATCGAGGTAGTTATCCGTGAGGCGATACATTTCCTTCGTGCTCAGGGAGACCTCCGGTTTAAGGATTACGCAATAAAGTTTTCCGGGGGATGGAAGAGGAGTGAGCTTTTCCCCGATGCCCTCGCAGAGTGCGGTTTTTCCGAAGATACAAAAAGGAACATCGGCACCGAGGCGGGCGCCCAGGTCACACAATTCCCCGGTTGAGAAACCGCAGCTCAAAAGTTCGTTCAAGCCTTTTAATACTGCGGCTGCATCGGAACTTCCGCCACCCATACCTGCGCCGGCGGGGATGTTCTTTCTGACGGTGATATCCACACATACAGGATGGGAAAGGTGGGAGCCCGCGGTGGTCAGCAAAAGCTCCGCAGCCTTGTAAACAAGATTGGTCTCATCCCATTTTACAGATGAAAAGTCTCCCGCATTCAGGCAGGAGACTTTTATTTCGTTTTCATCGGAAGGGCTGACGGAAAGCTCGATCTCGTCATGCAATTCTATGCTTTGCATAACGGAAGAAATGTCGTGGTAGCCGTCAGGCCTTTTTCCGATAACATCCAGTATAAGATTCAATTTAGCGTAAGCGCAAACGGACTTAGTCATACAAACCTCTCAGAGTTCATTCACAAACATGTTCTATGCCGAGATTGATGATCGAACGGACATGATCGTCGGATAGGGCGTAGTAAATGGATTTCCCGTCTCTTCTTGATGAAACCAGCTTTCCGGTTTTAAGGAACTTCAGCTGGTGGGAGACTGCGGATTGGGTCATTCCGAGTTTCTCGGAAATATCGTTTACGCACATCTCTCCGTCGAAAAGGACGTAAAGGATCCTGATCCTGGTGGAATCTCCGAAGTACTTGAACAGTTCCGCGAGGTCATATAATGTGTTTTCCGTAGCTTTTGCATTTTTCATGGTTGTTTCCTGTCAATGTCCTGTCAATCCCCCTTAGATTGCGGAAAGGCAACCAAGGGTTATTTTCTGATCCTGAGCGCTCTCATGGCATTCAGAACCGCGAGAGCCATTACTCCGACATCTGCAAAGATCGCAAGCCACATACCTGTGATACCTGTAGCTGTGAGCACAAGGCAAAGGAGCTTGACGCCGATGGCAAAGTATATATTTTCATGTGCTATATGGAGTGTCTTGCGGGATATACGGATCGCAAGCGCGATCTTTGAAGGATCGTCATCCATCAGAACGACGTCCGCGGCTTCTATGGCCGCATCGCTTCCGAGACCGCCCATGGCAATTCCCACATCTGCACGGGATAAAACGGGTGCGTCGTTAATGCCGTCGCCAACAAAGGCAACCGCCTGCGACTTGCCGGTCTTGTCCTCGATCAGTTCCTCGACTTTTTTAACTTTGTCGCCGGGGAGAAGCTCGGAGTGGACGAAGGCTATGCCCAGCTTCTTTGCAACATCATCCGCCACAGCCTTTGAGTCGCCGGTAAGCATTACGGTATCCGATATGCCGAGGGCCTTAAGTTCACCTATGGCCCATTTAGCGGTGGGCTTGATCACGTCGGTGATAAGGATATGCCCTGCATATGCCTTGTTGATCGCTACGTGAACGATGGTGCCCGTATGGTGGCAGGGAATGAGATCGACTCCGAGGCGATTCATGAGCTTATCGTTTCCGATGGCGATCTCAGCTCCGCCGAGGTCCTTAAAGATCCCTTCGGGTTTGAGTACGGCGATGATACCGTTACCGCCAAGTTCCTGTACACTCTCTGTAAGATTGCGATTTATTGGTTTATTATATGCTTTTATGATGCTTTTTGCAATAGGATGGGATGAGGCACTCTCCGCATAGGCAGCGATCTCCAGAAGGCGATCGTCGGGCATTGTGCTGTGATGGATGCCCACAACCTCGAATACTCCCTTAGTCATTGTTCCGGTCTTGTCGAAGACAAGAGTGCGGGTCTTGGCGAGAGCCTCTATGTAACCTGAGCCTTTAACAAGGATGCCGTTCTTGCCCGCACAGCCTATGCCTGCAAAGAAACTGAGCGGGATGCTGATGACCAGAGCACAGGGGCAGCTCACGCAAAGGAACGAGAGGGCTCTGTAAACCCAGGTCTGAACGTCGGGATCATTGCCGAGTGCAAGGTTGATCAGGACGGGGATCGCGATCAAAAGGACCGCAGCTCCGCAAACGATGGGAGTGTAGATCTTTGCAAATTTCTTGATGAAATTCTCGGACTTGGTCTTTCTTGAACTTGCTTCGCGGACCATGGTAAGGATCCTTGAAAGCGCGGATTCGGAGAACTTCTTTGTTGTTTCCAGCTTAATGATACCGCTTAAGTTGATGGAACCGCTTAGAACTTCGTCGCCCTTTGAAACTTCAACGGGGAGGCTTTCGCCTGTGAGAGCCGCGGTATCGAGAGAGGAGGCACCCTGAACGACTTTGCCGTCGATGGGCACGCGCTCGCCGGGCTGAACAACGATAACCGATCCTAACTTGACGGTCTCGGGCTTAACGCGCTTTAAGGTGGTGCCGTCTTCTATATTGGCATAGTCGGGGCGGATGTCCATGAGAGCCTTGATGTTCGCGCGGCTCTTTCCAACCGCATATTCTTCGAACAGCTCGCCTAAACGATAGAAGATCATTACGGCGATACCTTCGGAAAATTCCCTGAGAACAAGAGCGCCGACGGAAGCTATGGACATAAGGAAGTTTTCATCCAGGAGATGTCCCTTGAAAAGGCCGTTGATGGCTTCAAATAAAATGTCATAGGCAATAATGATATATGCAATGCCTACAAGAGAGTACATGAGAACGGGAGGCATCTTGGAACCGAAGATCATGAGGGCAAGCAAGATAATGCCGGATATTGCGATCCTGATGATCTCAAGCTTGGGATTTTCCTCCTCTTCCTCCTCTTCCTCCTCGTGATGGTGGTGATGGCAGCCGCATCCGCAACCGCATTCATCGTCATCGTCGTGATCATGGTGGTGATGATGGTCGTGCTTTACGATCTCATCTTCTTCATCGTGCTTGTGCATTTGAAATTTCCTCCGTGTATTGTTTATCCGCCTGGCGGAAAATAGATGTTCATTTCAACACTTGAACATTTGCTCAAATGTTATTATTATCATACCACCTTTTGCATGGATGTCAACCCTTATATATGGAAAAAATATTGACTGCCTTAATAATGAAGGCTAAAATAGTACACATACGATGCGATGCTGAATATTATCATCACTTTAAGGGGGATAAAATGACAACTTATCTTGTTACAGGCGGAGCAGGTTTTATAGGAAGCAACTTCGTGCTCTATATGCTTGAAAGATACAAGGATATAACGATCATTAATCTGGATAAACTTACATACGCCGGGAATCTCGAGAACCTCAGAAAGGTTGAGAAGGACCCGCGTTATGTTTTTGTGAAGGGAGATATATGCGATGAGAAACTGACGGCCTCATTGCTCGAGGAGTGGGACCCGGATCTCATCGTAAATTTTGCGGGAGAAAGCCATGTGGACAGGTCCATTAAGGATCCGGATGCGTTTCTTAACACAAATGTTAAAGGCGTTGTAAATCTGCTTCAAAGAGCAAAGGATGCATGGCTGGATCCTAAGAGCGGAAAATGGAAGGAAGGCAAGAGATTCCTGCAGGTGGGTACCGATGAAGTGTACGGTTATCTCGGAAAAGACGGTTATTTCACAGAGACAACTCCGCTTTCACCTCACAGCCCCTACAGCGCATCCAAGGCATCGGGAGATATGTTTGCAAAGGCTTTCTTTGACACTTATCATATGCCTGTATGCATTACAAGATGCTCGAACAATTATGGAGCTTTTCAGTACCCCGAAAAGCTGATCCCGTTGATGATCAACAACGCAAGGAAGCACAAAAAGCTGCCCGTCTACGGGGACGGTATGCAGATCCGCGACTGGCTTTACGTGGAAGATCATTGCAAGGCGATCGATATGGTGCTGAAAAAAGGCAGGCCCGGAGAAGTGTACAACATCGGCGGACACAACGAAAGAACCAATGTATTTATCGTTAATACCATAATAAAAGAGCTTAGAGAAAAGTTAAATGATGATTTGATCAACGAAGATCTTATCATTCACGTTGAGGACAGACCCGGACACGATCGCAGATACGGCATTGATCCCACGAAGATCAGGAATGAATTAGGGTGGTATCCTGAGACAAGTTTTGAAGAGGGCATAATCAAGACGATCGACTGGTATCTGGATAATGAGGAATGGATGAAGAATGTTGTCGACGGAGAATACATGAAGTATTATGAGGACATGTACGCGGGACGTGAAGAATTGAAGTAACCGGAGGTGGATTTAGTGAAGGGCATTATACTTGCGGGAGGAACAGGTTCAAGATTGTATCCGCTGACCTTAGTGACCACAAAACAGCTTTTACCGGTTTATGATAAACCGATGATCTATTACCCTCTCAGCACTCTGATGCTGGCGGGGATCAATGAAATACTTGTCATCAGCACGCCCGAGGACACACCGAGGCTTGAAAGACTTTTGGGAGACGGTTCACGGTTCGGAGTGAACCTGTCTTATTGCGTTCAAAACAGCCCCGACGGGCTTGCCCAGGCTTTTCTTTTGGGTGAGAGATTCATAGGGGAAGATGCCTGCGCAATGGTACTTGGAGATAACCTTTTCTACGGAAACGGCTTCGGAAAGGTGCTTGCAAAGGCTGTGGAAGAGGCCGAAGAAAAACAGACAGCCACTGTTTTCGGATACTATGTCAACGATCCCGGACGCTTTGGAGTCGTTGAATTTGACGAGAACGGGAAGGCGGTTTCCATAGAGGAAAAACCTGCGGTACCCAAGTCCAATTATGCGATCACGGGGCTTTACTTCTATCCTTCCGGAGTGAGTGAAAAGGCAAAGCTCCTTCGACCGTCGGCAAGAGGAGAACTTGAGATAGCGGAGCTTAATGCAATGTATCTTGAGGAAAACAGATTGCAGGTGCACAGACTCGGCAGAGGCTTTGCGTGGATGGATGCGGGAACGGTTGAAAGCCTTCTGGCGGCAGCAAATTTCGTGGCTACCGTCGAAGAAAGACAGGGTGTTACCATTTCGGCACCGGAAGAGATCGCGTTCGTCAAGGGATGGATCAGCAAAGAGAAACTCGCGGAAGCGGCCGAAGCCTACGGAAAATCGGCCTATGGAGCCCATCTGAAGGCTGTTGCCGAGGGCAGGATAAATAATTGATCGGAGGATTGATTTGAAATTTTTTGTGACCGGAGCCAACGGCATGCTCGGACATGATGTCGTTCAGGAACTTTTGAAACGTGGATATGAAGTGACAGGAAGCGGTACCAAGCAGGATTTTTCGTGGAAGAACGGAAGACCCGACTGCGGATATGCCTGCCTTGACATTACGGACCGTGAGGCGGTTGTAAGAACTCTCGAAAGAGAAAAACCGGATGCGGTGATACATTGTGCTGCGTGGAATGCGGTCGATCTTGCGGAAGAAGAGGCGAACCGGGGGAATGTCATGGCGGTAAATGCGCTGGGGACAGGTTATATAGCCGAGAGCTGTGTGAAAACAGATTGCAAATTGATCTATATCAGTACGGACTTTGTCTTTGACGGCAGTGGCGAAAAACCTGCTTCCGCGGATGAAACCTCATTCGGACCGCTGAATTACTACGGGATGAGCAAGCTGGAAGGTGAAAAGAAAATTTCCGCGAGTATGGAAAAATTTTATATTGTAAGGACATCCTGGGCATATGGCGTGAATGGGGAAAATTTCGTAAAAACAATGATAAAAGCCGGGAAAAAACACGACACGGTAAGGGTTGTAAATGACCAGATCGCCACGCCGACCTATACACGCGATCTCGCGAGATTGCTGGCAGATATGGCAGAAAGTGATAAATACGGTTTTTATAACGCAACAAACGAAGGCGGGTTTGTATCCAAGTATGAGCTCATTTTAGAGGCTTACAGGCAGTTTGGACTGGATACAAAGGTGATCCCCGTCACTACGGAAGAATACGGACCGATCTTGGCAATGCGCCCCAAGAATGGAAGAATGTGCAAAGAAAAAATCAAAAAACAAGGTTTTCTTCCACTTCCCGACTGGAGAGATGCGCTGAATAGATATTTGGCCGAAGAGACTTTTTTATCGAACGAGGTGAAAAATGGGACAGATCAGTGTTGTGAAAAATGCCGGCGGTATAGAGGGAGTCTGTGTGATCACTCCCGCCGTTCACAAAGACAGCAGAGGGAGCTTCTGTGAAACATACAGCCTTAGGGATATGAAAGAGGCGGGTATTGACACGGTTTTTGTTCAGGACAATCAGGCATCAAGCGTTAAAGGCGTTTTGCGAGGATTGCATTTTCAAAAGGAGCATGCCCAGACCAAGCTTCTCAGAGTAATAAAGGGAAGCGTGTTTGATGTTGCGGTGGATCTGAGACCGGGAAGCGCCACTTTCGGTAAGTGGTACGGAGAGATCCTCTCAGCAGAAAACTGTAAGCAGCTTTTGGTACCGAGAGGATTTGCACACGGCTATCTTGTTCTTTCGGATACGGCGGAGATATGCTACAAGTGCGATGACTTTTATCATCCCGGTGACGAAGGCGGTTTGGCATGGAACGATCCGAAGATCGGGATAGAGTGGCCCATGCTCGAGGGAAAATATGCAGGGAATTCCGGGGCGAAGGGCTACAAAGTGGACGGATCGCCGCTGATCCTGAATGAAAGAGATGAAAATTGGCCGGGGATCGACAGTTTTAAAAGATGAGTGCGGAAGAGATTATCCAAAAAATCAAATATAGATTTAACACGCTTCAAATGAGCTACAGCATGGAGGGCGAGCTTGCTCAGATACTTAGGTATCTGCTTGTGAACGGTGTCGATGCCGAAGCTTTTTTTGCGGAATTTATGGCAGAGGAACGGTCATCGGAGGAACCGATCCGTAAGAATGAAGCGAAGGTGCTGCTCGGCAGGTTCAGAGAACGGGCGGTCCGCTTGACCGGGATCGGAACTCCGGTAAGCAGAACAGGCTCAGAGGAACATGGAAAAACCGTTATCGCTTGGGTTGAAGAGGATATTAAGGATGATCCCATCGCGAAGGCTTTGATCGCTCGGGCGGATAAGGTGGAATACATTAAGCACTATAAAGACGTGTTTAACGCCAAGGGACATGATTTTAAGGCGGAGAAAAGAGGCGGATCTTTTATAGTGGCGAAGAACAGGGATACTTTGATCTATCCCGGAGCGCCTTTTTGCCAGAGCTTCGGGAATGAACATTTCTACTATGCATCCTGTGTCAAGAATTGTCTGTTTGATTGCGACTATTGCTTCCTGCAGGGGCTCTATCCATGCGGTTATCCGGTTTATTTTGTAAACCTGAAGGAGTACTTTGACGAACTGGACGAACTTTTGAAAAAAATCCCGGTGTATCTTTGTATTTCCTATGATACGGACCTGTTGGCGATGGAGCCGATGCTTCACTATGTGGAAAAATGGGTGAGTTATGCACAGTCCAGGGCGCAGCTAAAGATAGAAATACGAACAAAAAGCGGAAATTACTCGGTTTTTGATTCATTTTCAAAATTGCGAAAAGACGACAGCACGGAAAATTACAATAATATTGTGTTTGCGTGGACAATTTCTCCCAAAGAGGTCTCAAACTTCGCTGAAATCGGGCTTCCGGAGGTGGGGAAAAGATTGAGGGCTTTGAAGGCTGCAAAGGCTGCGGGATTTCCCGTAAGGTTGTGTTTCGATCCCATGATCTACCATCCGGAATGGAAAAAATCCTATTCCGATCTGTTTGAAAGAGTATTCGGGGAGATCGCTGCTTCGGAAGTGGAAGATGTGAGCGTCGGTGTGTTCAGGATATCCAATAAGCTGCTGAAGAGGATGAGGGATACCAACAAGAGCAGTCCCATAACCCAATTTCCATATATCACCGAGAACGGGGCATGTCATTACGGAGAGTTGTCCTCAGAGATGGTTGGATATGCGATTGAAGAATTGAAGAAGTATATGCCTGTCGAGAAGATATATGCCTGGCAGGGAAATTAAAAAAAGACGGTTCGAAGAAACCGCCTTTTTAGTAGCAATGTATGAAGCCCTTCCAAAACCAGGGCGTTAAAACAAGATTTAATCTTACTCAACTTTGTCGAGAGCCTGGCTGATATCGGAAATGAGGTCTTCCTTATCTTCGAGACCGCAGGAGAAGCGAACGAGGTTGGGATAGATTCCGCAGGCTACGAGCTGCTCATCGGTCATCTGACGATGGGTAGCGTTGGCGGGGTGGAGACAGCAGCTTCTTGCGTCGGCAACATGTGTCTCGATAGCGGCGAGCTTGAGGTTCTTCATGAATACCTCGGCAGCCTTACGTCCGCCCTTTAAGCCGAAGCTTACAACTCCGCAGGAGCCGTTGGGAAGGTACTTTTCAGCAACCTTGTGGTACTTGTCTCCGGGAAGTCCGCAGTAATTTACATATTCGATCTTAGGATGCTTTGCAAGGAATTCTGCCACAGCCTGGCCGTTCTCGCAATGTCTTGCCATACGAACGTGGAGGCTTTCGAGACCCAGGTTCAGGATAAATGCGTTCTGAGGAGACTGGATCGAACCAAAGTCACGCATGAGCTGAGCGGTAGCCTTTGTGATGAAAGCGCCTGCATTACCGAACTTTGTGGCATATGTGATACCGTGATAGGATTCGTCGGGTGTGCAAAGACCGGGAAATTTGTCTGCGTGAGCCATCCAGTCGAACTTGCCCGAGTCAACTATGCATCCGCCTACTGCTGCGCCGTGTCCGTCCATATACTTTGTGGTGGAGTGGGTAACTATGTCTGCACCCCATTCGATTGGACGGCAGTTAACGGGAGTAGCAAAGGTGTTATCGATGATAAAGGGAACGCCGTGGGCATGTGCCGCATTTGCCCACTGTTCAATGTCGAGAACTGTAAGAGCGGGATTGGCAATGGTCTCGCCGAATACGGCCTTTGTGTTGGGGCGGAATGCTGCGTTTAATTCTTCTTCAGTGCAATCCGGAGCAACGAAGGTGAAGTCTATGCCCATTTTTTTCATCGTAACGGCGAAAAGATTGAAGGTTCCGCCATAGATGGAAGAGGAAGCCACAACGTGATCTCCGCAGGAAGCTATGTTGAAGATGGAAAAAAAGTTGGCAGCCTGTCCCGAAGAGGTGAGCATTGCAGCAGTACCGCCTTCAAGTTCGCAGATCTTAGCTGCTACGAAGTCGTTTGTAGGATTTTGAAGTCTGGTATAGAAATAGCCGCTGGCCTCAAGATCGAAAAGCTTTCCCATGTCTTCGCTGGTGTTATATTTGAAAGTGGTGCTTTGAACGATAGGGATCTGACGGGGCTCACCGTTTCCGGGAGTATATCCGCCTTGTACACATGTGGTGTTAATCTTGTACTTAGCCATAGTTTTCTCCTTATAAAAAATCATTTGCAATGTATGATAATTCAATCCGTTAAAGTAGTCAAGCGAAAGTTTTGGGTGTATACTAAAAAAGATGAGTATTACGATATCAAGCGAACAAAAACCAAGGAGTTGTCATGGCAAAACAATATACAGTCAGATGTAAAGAATTACTGCCTTCGGGAAACGGGCTTGTTTTCTTCAACAATTCGAAGTTTGAGGTTGCAGGCGTTTTACCGGGAGAAAAATGCACGATAGAATTAGTGCATAAAAAAGAAGGAACGGGAGCGAGACTTGTGGAGGTGATCGAACCCTCGAAGGACAGAATAGGAATAAAATGTCCTGTGTACGACAGGTGTGGTGGCTGTAATTTACTTCACATGAGTTATGAATCTGAACTGGAGTTCAAAAATGACAAGATTAAAAAATTATATCACGATATAACCGTACCGCAACTTCCTATCATTAAAAGTGACAATCCTGAACATTACAGAAATAAGGTTTATGCATCCTTCAGTTTCGAGAAGCACGGGAGAGGGGATATACGCCAGATCGCGGGGATGTACGAGGAGAACACGAGAAAAGTCGTAAATTGCATGGATTGTTCGATCCAGAACAGCATTGCCAATTCAATCATAAAAACAATCCTGGATCTGATGAGACTTACAGGCACCAGAAGCTATGACCCGGATACAAGAACGGGTGTGCTCAGACATGCCTACATACGGGTCGCAGAAAAGTCCGGAAAAGTTATGCTTGTTCTTGTGACAGGGGTACCTGAGTTCAAGGATAAGGCACGCTTTGTACAAACGCTGACCAAGAAGCATCCCTGTATCGAAACCATTATTCACAACATTAATCCCGGCAAGACGGGAATGATCCTGGGCAATAAGGATAACGTGATCTATGGCAAAGGTTACATCACGGATGAGCTTTGCGGATGCACCTTTAAAATATCGCCCAAGTCTTTCTATCAGGTGAACCCGAGACAAACGGAAAAACTGTATGGGACAGCGGTGGATATGGCCGGCCTGAAGCCTACGGACACTGTGATCGATGCCTATTCGGGCATAGGGACCATATCTTTGATCGCTGCAAAAAAGACCGGAAAGGTCATCGGAGTGGAAGTGAATCCGGATGCAGTTAAGGATGCAATAGAAAACGCAAAAATTAACAATATTACTAATGTAGAATTTTTAAGGGGAGACGCAGGAGAGTATCTGGAAAAGGAATCCAAGCGGTTAAAGCCTGATTTAATCTTTATGGATCCGCCCCGCTCCGGCAGTGACGAAAGGTTTCTTTCCGCGGTATGCAAGGCTTCTCCCTCAAGGATCGTTTACATCTCCTGCAACCCGGAAACCCAGGTCCGGGATTTAAAATACCTCATGGATCACGGCTACACCCCGGAGCTCCTTCAGCCCGTCGATATGTTCAGCCGAACCGGGCATGTGGAAACCTGCGTGCTTTTGAGTAGGAGAACATATCGACAGCCTGATGCAAGAGTAAAAATAGATATTGATTTAGATGATTACTATAGAATAAAGGAAGGAGAGGTGAGCAAATGATCGATATAAATGAAAATGAATTTATTGAACTGTTTCAAAAGGCTGGAAGTTTAATAGAAAAATCGAGGAATGCTATTGGTGGGATAGCTAATATGCTCACCATCTATTCCAGTTATCAAATTGGCAAATATATAGTAGAGCAAGAGCAAAAAGGTGAGAATCGTGCAAAATACGGAAGCAAAGTATTAGATTCATTATCGGAATATTTGTCTGATAAATATGGTCGAGGCTTTTCGCGAACAAATATAGCTTCTATGAGAAAGTTTTATATTGTCTACAAAGACAGGGAAAGCAGAATTGTGCAATCAGGAATCGCACAATTACCAGATTTACAAGCAAATGGAATTGTGCAATCCGAAATCGCACAATTGGAAATTAAAAATGATTGGCCATTCCGTCTTAGCTGGACACATTATCAGGTTTTGATGCGTATTGGATGAACCCCGGGGACGGGGTTGAGGGCTCATTTTGAACCCCGGGGACGGGGTTGAGGGTTCATTTTGAGAGCTACCAAAATGCTTACATATGACCTTAATATGCAAATGAATTGTTTTAGACCAAAGAGACTGCGGAAGCTATATGACACGTGAAGGCGATTTTTTGACTTAAATATGAAAAAACCGCATTTAGACCAAAGGAATTAAGCATAATCAAAGCGACAAGAAGACAACTTTTTGACCTAAACAAGGGAAAGTGCTGATTAGAGTCAAAGCATTTTAAGATAATCCGAGACATTTAGGGCTTTTTTGACGAAAAGCTTTGACTTGATCGTGAAAAATGCTTTTTTAGGGCAAAAAATCAATGTTAGATCAAGGTAAAATGGATAGAAATTTATGACTTGAATGCATCGAAAAATCATTTAGGGCAAAGAGATACGAACAGACAAGAAAGATGAATTTTACTGACCATATGTAGGTAAAACAGACGCAGGGAGTCAATTATTCGGTTTTTCCGAATAGTTCAAAACGAAAAAGGAGAATACATGAAACAACAGAAATCCTGCGGGGTCATCCCATATATGATTAAAAACAATGAACCGTATTTCCTTCTGGTAAAACAGACTAATGATGTGGTGTGTTTTCCGAAAGGGCATGTTGAAGAGAACGAGACAGAAGAAGAAACCGCACTTCGGGAATGCATTGAGGAGACAAACACAAAAGTCAGAATTATCGATGGCTTCAGGGCGGAAATGGGCTATTACATGGAAGAATACGATGCCTACAAGACGGTTGTATATTTTCTTGGAAAGCTTGAAACAGATGAATTCGTTAAAGAGGAGAGCGAGATCAGCGATATAATGATCTGCAATGCCGATGAGGCAATGAATCTACCGGTTTATGATAACATCAAAGAGATATTTAAGCAGGCACTGGAGTTTCTGCAGAGACAATGAAATTGAAAAAGAACTAAGGGGTAGTATATGGCAAAAAGAAAAACGATATAACCATCAGATCCGCTGTAGCTGTGTATTTGACTTTTATCACCGCTACCGGTGAAAGTGGTGTTGAAGCGGGATTAAGTACGGGTAACATTTAAAATAGCCGTTAACGTTACCAAATCTGACATGTAATAAAAAATGGTAACGTTAACTTGCATTTTCGATGTAATAATAGAATGTATATGAAATGAAGCGTGGAGGCAACCGGATGAAGTAATTTAAGCGAGAGAATTATCTTAGAATGGGTGCAGGAACACTATGGATCCCATGTAACAAACCTGAATATTGCGCAGGTGAAACAGAAGCATGGGATTATAGAAAGAGAGAATTACAATAAGCCAAAATCAGAAAACAGCAAGCCACCGGGATGCCCGGAGGAAAAAGTTAAGGCGATAGAGGATGCTTTGAGGTATTTTCAGATGATATAGCAGCAAGTTTATTTTGCAGAATTATGCCTGAAGGAGAATGATTAGTGCTTACATTGGTAAAACCAAATATAGATGATTTATGGTTTAGAGAAAAATTAATGGCTGACGAAGATACCATGTCATACAACGCCAAGTGGGGTGGTACAATTCCTTTTCCTAAAGATGAATGGGAAGCTTGGTATGATGCCCGGGTTAAGACTGCTGATAACAGAAGATACTACCGCTATTTGATGAATTCTGATAATGAATATGTCGGAGAGGTTGCTTATCACTATGATAGACAACGAGATATTTATATCTGTGATGTTATTATTCTATCCGAGTATCGCAATCAAGGCTATGGAACCGATGGGCTTCAGCAATTATGCAAAGCTGCAAAAAATAATGGTATTTCTGTATTACATGATGATATTGCGGCTGATAATCCATCATATAAACTATTTTTGAAAAATGGATTTGAAATCGAATACCAAAATGAGGATGTTGTGATGGTAAAAAGAAATTTATAATTGTAGCTTAATTGATGCTCAGTAATTATGGTGATAATGTGTGGTCGAGAATGAGGAAGATCCGAGAGGAAGCGTATGTATAGGCGGAAAGTGGAGAAGGCTATGAAGACGGTAGATATTCTGGGAACGAACCGGTTTGATAATTATACAAAGACACGCGACGGCAGCAGAGCGATCATCATACATGACGGAAAGATTCTTCTTACGCATGAATCAAACTCCGGTTGGTGGCTGCTTCCGGGTGGAGGAATTGAACAAGGAGAAAGTCCTGCGGACTGCGTGATCCGCGAGGTCGAAGAAGAGACCGGTC
>JAEEGK010001328.1_pt1 | contig 62138 bp, 47 predicted proteins | sample 8958771 | NCBI WGS metagenome assembly JAEEGK01 (sample SAMN16246547, study PRJNA631951) | gut metagenome | biome: gut microbiome; feature: rumen; material: SC-attached | host: Bos | place: Iran: Karaj | collected 2018-10 | reverse complement strand
AGACTGACACGATTCGAACGTGCGACCCCCACCTCCGCAGGGTGGTGCTCTAATCCAGCTGAGCTACAATCTCATACTCAAACACTGGCTTAACTAGGTGTTTAGATCGGAGGCGACAGGAGTTGAACCTGCCCGGCCCTTTCGGAACCGACGGATTAGCAATCCGTTGTATTACCGCTCTACCACACCTCCAGCGGACGGAGCGAGAGGGATTCGAACCCCCGGTAACTTGCGCTACAACGGTTTTCAAGACCGCCCCAGTACGACCGCTTTGGTATCGCTCCATTAAGTGAGTTATAATTTATAGGTTTTTGTCGAATATGTCAAGACTTTATTGCCAAAAAAGTGTAGAATAATGAATAATCCCGGCAAAAAATTATGACATCATCTGTATGAGAAAAATGGAAGGATTATGGAAGCAGCATTATATTTAATTCCCGTTACTCTTGGGGAAACAGAAATCAATCAGGTTTTACCGTCTTATAATCATGATATAATTGTAAACATCAAACATTTTATTGTAGAAAATATCCGATCGGCCCGACGTTTCTTAAAAAAGGTTGAAAAGAGCATTGATATCGATGAGCTAACTTTTTATGAACTTAATCGTCACACTGACCGCAAAATTATCGGCCAATATCTGGAGCCTCTTCAAAAAGGTCAGCCGGTTGGTATTATTTCGGAAGCGGGTTGTCCAGCAATTGCAGATCCGGGGGCTGATGTTGTTGCAATCGCCCAGTCAAAAAAACTGTGTGTAATTCCTCTGGTTGGTCCTTCTTCAATAATTATGTCGGTTATGGCAAGTGGCTTCAACGGACAGTCTTTTGCTTTCAACGGATATCTTCCTGTAGAAAATTCTCAGCGCGTAAAAGCATTAAAAAAACTTGAAAATAAGATTTATAACGAAGATCAGACTCAGCTTTTTATAGAAACTCCCTACCGAAACGCAAAAATGATAGAAACAATTCTTCACAGTTTGCGTCCTCAAACAAAGCTTTGTATTGCTTCTGGAATCACTTGCGCCGAGGAATATATTAAAACCCGCACAGTAGAGCAGTGGAAAAAAGAAAAATTGCCGGAACTGGGTAAAGTCCCGACAATCTTTTTGCTGTATAAATAATTTTTTTGCCGCGCTAAAGCAACTCACCGCTAAAAATCAACTCACCGCGCTAATGCAATTCACCGCTAAAAATCAACTTATCTCTCAAACACCATTTTTCCGTCAATAAAAACGGTGTGAACTTTTCCTGTCAGCCTTTTTCCTTCAAAAGGAGTTGCTTTTCCTTTACTGAAAAAGTCTTTTGCGCAAACTATCCATTCTTCATCTGGATTAAGCAGGGTCAAATCAGCATCATAACCAGGCTTTAAAAGTCCTTTGTTAAGACCCAGTATGCGGGCTGGATTAGCAGACATCAACTGACTTAATCTTCTTGGATGAATGTCATTTTGCTTTACTAAAACAGTGTTGCAAACTGCGTAGGAAGTTTCAATTCCTGTAAAACCAGGTGAACCGGCAGCTTTATCATCCATAGTGTGAGGTGCATGATCCGTAGAAATAACGTCTGCTGTTCCGTCTCGCAGGGCTTCAATTAAAGCAAGTCTATCTGATTCAGGGCGAAGAGGAGGATTTACCAGTGCGCGAATCATTGGTTCTTCTGTACCAGCCAGGGCAAGATGATGAGGAGTTACTTCGCAGGTAATAGCAAAATTGCAGCTTTTGTTTTTGTTGTTTTCATTGTGTTTTTTAAAAAGATTTTCTGCAAGTTTTTTTCCTTCCCTGACAGCATCAATGGATTTTTTTGTACTTACATGCGCAATATGGACATGACAATCAGCCTGACGTGCAAGCATGATGTTTCTTACAGTTGCAACGTCTTCAGCCAGAGCAAGATAATTATTCGCTCTAGTAAGATCTTTATCAATCTTTGAAAGAGCCTTTTTGTCAATATTTGTGATATCACCAGCTCCCCATGCAGAAAGTCCGTTTTCCTTCATAATTTTAAGGGCATTCTGACGATAAGGAAAAGCCATCATTCCCAGAGTCATATCTTCACTGTGGCAGCTTACAATAATTCCTTTCTTTGCAGCCTTAGTCATTGCTTCCAGCATCAAGGCAGAAGAAAGCACATCTTTTCCATCTTCAGTAATCACCGGAATGTTAGCCCGTTCAATTTTATCAAGGTGAGATGTATCTTCTCCGTCAAAATCCCTGGTAAGACTTACGGTTTGAAAAACATGTGCCAGTCCCAAAGCTGCCGCTTCTTTTTCAATCTGCAGGGCCATCTCATAAGAAGAAACTACCGGTTTTGTATTTGGCATTGCAACCACGGTTCCAACTCCACCTGCAATTGCGGCTTTTAATCCGCTTTCTAAATCTTCTTTTTGTGTTTGTCCCGGATAACGAAGATGAACATGCATGTCTATAAAGGCTGGAGTTACAGTGAGTCCCTGGGCATTATAAAACTCAATTTTTTCCGAAGGACTGTAGCCATCCTCTTTTAGAACTGAACGGGCAAAGTCAGTAACTGTTTCCAGCGAGGTAAAATATCCCTGAAAAATCGAGCGAATCTGTTTATCTTCTATAAGAATTGCTCCCGGACCGTCCGTGTTTTCGTCCAAAAGTTGAGCGTTGTAAATTAAGGTGATTTTTGCCACTATTAATTTCCCCCTGAAACTGTACCCGCACTTGATGAGCTTGCCGAACTGGTTCCTGTTCCTGCCAGATAAAGAGTGTCACAATATTCGCATTTATAAAGTCCTTTCTTTTTGTCAGCAAGAATAAAGGTCGGTTTTACATAATGTTCGGTCTGAGTAATGCAGCGTGGATTCTTGCAATTGAAAACTCCCTGAACCTTTGAAGGCAGTTCCATTGTGATTTTTCGCACAATCTGCTCGTTTTCAATTACGTTTACACAGATATCCGGATCAATAAAGCCAAGTACTGAATAATCTATGTTGATTATGTTATCAATTTTGATGATATCCTTTTTACCTGATTTTTCTGAAGGAACATTCTGAATAAGGCAGGAAGTGAAGGGTGCTTTATTTAATCCCAGCCACTGATAAATCTGCCAGCCGGCTCCTGCTCTTATATGGTCGATTACAAGTCCATTTTTAATTGTATTTACGTTCAACATTATAATGCTCCTGTCAATTTTGCTATAAGTGCCATACGGGCGTACATTCCATATTTTACCTGTTTAAAGTAGGCGGCTCTTGGGTCATTGTCTACTTCTGGTGTGATTTCGTTTACGCGTGGAAGAGGATGAAGAACAATCATGTTTTTGCGGGCCATTTTCATTTTTTCGCTGTCCAGAATGTAGCTGTCCTTTAAGCGGATATAATCCTGTTCATTAAAGAATCTTTCCTTTTGAACACGGGTCATGTAAAGAATATCCATTTCTCCGATTACTTCATCAAGGCTTTCTACAATTTTATATTCAATTCCGGCTGGCTCAAGAATATTTGTAATAAGATAGTCAGGTACCGAAAGCTCTTTAGGACTGATGAAAATGAACTTGTTTCCTTTGAAATGTCTTAATGCTTCTGCAAGGGAATGAACTGTGCGTCCAAACTTCAAGTCGCCGCAGAAACCTACTGTATGATTTTCCAAGCCACCCAGCAGTTGTCTGATTGTAACTAAATCGGTAAGGGTTTGTGTCGGATGAAAGTGTCCGCCATCACCAGCATTTATAATAGGGCAGGCTGAATATTTGCTTGCAAGGAGAGCCGCTCCTTCTTTTGGTGAACGCATTGCAATTATATCTGCATAAGAAGAAACTACGCGGATTGTATCTGCAAGGGTTTCGCCTTTTACTGATGATGTATTGTCTGCATCTGAAAAACCTTCTACAGAACCACCAAGTCGGAGCATTGCCGCTTCAAAACTAAGCCTCGTTCTGGTGCTAGGCTCAAAAAAAAGTGTCGCGAGAATTTTCCCGCGACACACATCTTGAAAAGATTTAGGATCAACGATAATCTGCTCTGCCAAAGAACAAATCTCATTAATTTCTGAAACGGATAAATCATCCGGTTGAATTAAATGACGACCAGTCAGCATTGTACAACTCCAAAAACTAATTTTTGTAATACTAGCACGAAACAAATAGTTTTGGAAGTCTTTTTTATTCTTTTGTTCTTTTGTATTCTTTGTATTTTTATTTTTTCTCGAGGGTAATAGGATCTAAAACAATATCACTTTTTCCAGTAGTATCTAGAGGAGGAATTGTTTTTGTCTCAAAACTGCCGTTTTCTTCATCATCTACATCTACGAAAGATACTTTATATGAACCTTCATAATCTAAACAAAAGAAGAATTTTCCTTCAATATTTGTTGTACCTTGATATTCATCATTAACGCGGACTTCAATATTTGGAATGGGCTGGTCTGGCGTGTCCGGGTCTCCATCTATGTCACCGTTAACACTTCCAGAGATATATACGCTAGAATAGCCCAAAGGCATTCCATAGCATGAAACTAAAGTTCCGATTCCAAGAAAACCAAGGATTGTACTTATAATTTTTTTCCAGGTAAGTGTAAGCTTTTTCATAATTCATTCCTTCTGTATCGCTATTTTTGATTATAATACAGAAATCAGTTTTGTAAACAGAAGCTTTGTATATATGCTTATATCGTCATCTTTTTTGTATGAGTTATTATCAACTTCTACAGCTACATAAAAAGTTCCACGCTTTTGCCCCTGTATAGAAAATGTTGCTTTCGGAATTATATTTAATCTAAAAGTACCATCGTCTTTAATGGTATATGCATCTTTATTTGCAATTCTGTCAATTTCTGTAACCTTTCCATCTTTTATTTCAAAAAGTGTATATGAAAGTGCCTTTTCAGTCTTTGGAATTACAGTTATAAATATGGAATTGTTTGACTTTATTGTCTCAATGTTTGCGTCAAGTTTGTATTTATCGGTATCTGTAGTTGAAAATATTTCAATTGTATTATTTACTAATACAAAAGGACAGCCTGAAAAGAAAAATAACGAAATAGAAATTAAAAAAATCTGCAAAAGGCGGAAAATACCTTTATTATAAATCATATTCTTCAATTTTCTTCTCCAGTTGTTGGAACTTGTTTTCCCAGTAAAAATACTACTTCAATAGCCGGGGTTGTTGACCATGTGAAAAAGCCTGCTGCAGTATAAGCTGGTGGTTTTATGTAATACATTCCAGAATATGTTGAAGGATACTGGTATTCATACTCTCTTTGTTTCCAGGCAAAATTATTTTTTAATGCCATTCTTACAGCAATTCTATTAGTGAGTTTATAGGAATAATTTATATTTACCGCAAGACCGCGGCCACCACCGTAATTACCATCAGCTACTTCTATTGCAGAGGCAGAATAGCCTAAATCAAAACGAAGCCAACTTTTATCAGTTAATGGCCATTCATAATTTACACCAAGACTGTAGAAGGTTGCTATGTTATCCGAAGAGTTAATGCTGTTTACAACTCTACCACCATAATCGTTGGAATAGAAGGCACCAAAGTTTTTATAAATCGGAAAGCTAACACCAAGTGTAGTCCCCAAATTACTGCTCAGATATTTTTCTGAGTTTACGAAAGTATATCGAGCTAACGAAAAATTGAATGTTGCTCCAAAATCAATTTCAAACTTTGGAAACGAAAACAGGGGGATACAGCAAAAAATGATAATCAACAATGATGCAATTTTCTTTTTCATTTTCTTCCTTAACTACGAACCTTGTTAGTGCTTAAGTAATTCGGTATCTTCTATAAAATAAACTAATTCACGTTCTGTGAGCGAATCTTCATAAGCACTTGCCGTAATAAAATATGATTTTACTTTGGCAGATAATTCTATAAGTTCTTCTGAGTTATCTTTATAATACCACGAATCTACAAAAGGTACAAATGAAGGGCGGTTTGTTTCGCTTATTTGAAGCTCCATTTTATGGTCCATAAAATCTGCATAATATTTTTCTGAAAGCCAGTCGTAAATCAGATTCAAAGACATAACTTCAATCTGCTGATCTTCCTGATAGAAATATGACCAGATCCAGGTATTTCCAGTTACTGCCTTTGCAAAATCACCAAAACTTTCTTCTGCATCAGCTTCTTTTATATTTCCGATGATACAATATTCAAACTCTCTTTCTTTTTCGGGAGCTGCTTTTGCAATTGAAGCAAGTGAGTTTTTGAAGCTATTGTTGTTGTACAAGCCATTCTGCTCAAAAACTGTTGTAATATAGCTGTTGAAAGAAATATCTGAGAGATTATCGGAAGTGATTTTAATTAAACTGTCATTTTCATCATTTGTTCCTGTGAAAATATAGATTCCATCAACTTCTGAAATGTAGCCGTGATAATCTTCTATTCCAACTGTAATTTTGCGTTCTGTTTCTGTTTTGAATTCATCAATGGTAAAATCTTTTCCATGCTGAATATAAACGGTAAGGCTGTTTTCGTATAATGGATCTTTCAAAATACAGGTGATTGCTGCTGAAACTTTATTTTTCTGATAAATATAATTGTCCAGGTCCTGAATGTATTCATTATCTTCTTCGTCTGCATCGAGTACATTTTGTACATCGTAGATAATGAGTTCTTCAAGCTCATAGTCGTAATTCAGCGGGAAGTCTTTTATACAAGTGTTTATATCAGCATTAAGACCTTCAGGAAGTTTTGCATTTTCAAGATTGAATGCTGTAATTGTATTATTCATTACAAAATCATTGTATTTTTTGATGCTTGAATAAAGCAGGTTGTAATTGCGAACTTGAGTATTATTGATTCCTAATTTTTCAAGATTTTCTGCAAGTTCTTCTGCTTCTTCCTGGGTTTCAAAAGCGCCGGCATAAAGGCTGAATAAAAATCCGTTTGCGTCAGAGTAAGTTTTTAAAACAGAAGGCTGTGAATCAATGAGTCCAAGTCGTTTTTTGTCATATTCTGCGCGTTTTGCATCTCTGTAAGAGCGTACAAAAACTGTGTATGGTTTTTCTTCTGAGAAGGCAAGCTCTTCTGCGTAATTTACTTTTAAGGAATCACTTGCGGCATTGTTAATTTCGAGTGTGATTGACGGGAGTTCTTCTGGTTCTTCTGTTTTTTCTGTTTCTTCTTTTACAGGGGATGGTGTAACTTCTGCCTCTGAACTTTCTGCTGGCCTTTCAGTTTCTGTTTCCGTCTCTGGTTCAGTTTCAACATTAGTTTCAACTTTAGCTTCACTTTCAGTTTCTTTTTCGGCTTCATTTTCTGTGACTGTTTTTTCTTCAGCTTCCTTTGCCGGTTCTTCGCTTACAGTTGTTTTCTCTGCAATTTTATTCTTTTCAGCTATTTCTTTTTCATATTTCTTAGCCTGAGAGAGCAAGTCTGAATCATAAACTTCATCTTCGATTGGTGGGAGTTCTTCTTCAATTGGTTTGACTTCAACTTTTTCTACAGTGGCAACACTTTTTGCGTCTGTTACAGCTGGTTTTGTTTCGGTTTTTGCAGATGATTTTTTAGTGGTTTTCTTACTTGTAGTTGTTTTATCAGACTTCTTTGTACTTTCTGTAGCTTTTGTTTTGCTACTTGTTTTTTCACTTGTCTTTGGATTTGATTCAGTCTTAGTTTCAGGCTTTGCTTCTGTTTTTTTCTCAACAGGTTTTTCCTCAACAGTCTGTGTGGTTTTCTTTTCAGCTTCTTTTTCAATTACCAGTTCATTTGTAACATCAAGAGGAGTTTGCGTTTCTGTTTTTTTGGTAATTTTATCGCTTGCTGTACAAATCCAGATTCCGCTTATTTTAAGTTTTTTGATAATTGGATCTTTTTCTATATCTTTGATTTTGCTGCGGGCAAGGTTTCTGTCTGAATAACTTTGGGCGAGCAAAACACGATAGTAAAGTTCTGAATCTTTTTCATAATTATCAATGACAGAGTCAAAACCATTATATTTTAAGGATTCAACAAGGGTCTGGGCATTTTTTTCGTTTTTAAAAGACCCTACGCATAAATACCAGTCCTGTGAAAAAACTGGTAAGCTAAAAAGTAATGTAAGTATAAAAATAATAGAAAAGCGTTTAAAGAAATTGTTCATAAAAACCTCATTAATTCTTCGACATTTTAACACAAAAACTAAATATTTTTATGATATAATAGTATTTATGAATCCGATAGAAAAAATCATTAAAGAAAATATACTTAACTTAAATGCAGTTTTTATTTTTCCGACTCAGACTGCTGCGGACCTGTGGGCAGATAAGGCGACTCAGGTGACTCAAGTTTCAGCTGTTGCAATGGAACGCTTTCTTGCCTGGGATGATTTTAAAAGTCAGTCTGTAAAAAGTCGTCAGACAGACAGAACTTCTATTCCTTCTACCATGCGCCAGATTTTTTGTGCTCAGATTCTGGCTCAAAATGCAAAAGACGCTTTTTTCAAAAGTATAATTCCTCCGGAGTACGCAAAAAATGCTGCCAATTTTGTTAATTGGATAAGCGGAGTTTTGCCAAGCCTTTCAATCTGGAAAACTTATTTTGAACATTCCGACAAAAATCCTGATGACGAAGATTTGGATTTGTTGAAGCTTTATGAGCTTTATAAAAACTTTCTTGATTCACATAAACTTTTTGATCCCGCCTGGGAAAAGCCTCCTTTTAAAAAGGATGGAAATCATTATTATATTTTTTACCCGGAGATTTTATCGGATTATACGGAGTATAAATCCCTTCTTGAAAACTCCGCCGAAGATATAACTCTGATTCATCTTCCACAACAGAATGATTCTCAACAGGCAGTCAAAGGAACGGAAGCCCAGAGTAAAGACCTTTCACCTTTGCCTAAGGTTCAGTTTTACAATGATTCCCGTTCTGAATTAAAATCTATAGCCTTGCAGTTACGTTCTATTCACAAAGAAGAGAATATTCCCTGGGATGAAATTGCTGTCAGTGTGCCTGATTTGGACAGTTACGGTGTTTATCTTGACCGCGAACTGGAGCTTTACGAAATCCCTCACGTAATCAGGGCTTCTAAATCTCTTGCTTCTACCGGCTCAGGAACTTTTTTCCTTCAACTGCAAAATTGCGTGGCCAGTGATTTTAATTTTGCAAGTCTTAAAACTCTTCTATTTAATACTGAACTTCCGTGGAAAAATCCTGAACTTTCCAAAGAGTTAATTGCTTTTGGACAGACAAATAACTGTATATGCAATTTTGTCTACAAAAATCAAAAAAATGATATCTGGCTAAAGTCATTTGCAGATGATTACAAAGTTAATCCCGAATTACAGCCTTACTATCTGACAATAAAAAAACTTACAGAAAACATTGTAAAGGCGCAAAGCTTTGAAAAAATAAGAGCAGCATATTTTGCTTTCCGCGCTAAGTTTTTTGATATGGAAAAGTGTCCTCCAAAAACCGACCGTTTAATCAGCCGTTGTATTTCTGAATTGGGCGGACTTATTGACTTAGAGAATAATTTTCCTGATTGTACAGTTGAAAATCCTTATAAGTTTTTTGTAGATAAATTAAACAATACCCAGTATCTTGAACAGACAGACAACAGGGGAGTGCAGATTCTTCCATATAAAATGAGTGCAGTAGCACCTTTCAGTTGTCATGTAATTCTGGATTCAAGTCAGAGTTCACTTTCGGTAATTTATAAACAGCTTTCTTTTTTGCGTGAAGATAAACGTCGTATGCTTCTAAAAGCCGATGACCCCAATATTTCCGAATATTTTATCAGGCTTTATTCAATGAACTCATGCAAGCATCCTGCAATATTTACCTGTGCCGCAAAAAACTTTACTGGATATTCCCAACCGACAAGCTATCTGGAAGAAGAAAGTTTTACTGCTTCCCAGCCTGATTTTTTTGAAGATGATCTTTATCTTGCAGAACGAAAATCGCTGCTTCAAAGTCGCCAGCCCCTTTCCAAAATTACAAGAATTGAAAAAGACGGATTTGACTTCTGGACAAAAGCACAGGTTCGTTCAGAAGCAGCAACTTTGCCTGCAGAAGAACTTGTTAATGAAAAAATGATAGAGAATCGTTGTAGCAAGGATTATCTCAAAGTTTCTACAACCCATCTAAAAAAGTTTTTTGAGTGTGAACGCAGCTGGCTTCTTTACTACATTGTAAATCTTAATGAACTTGATAATGAAGCAAGTGTCATGAATCAATTCGCCCAGGGAACACTTAAACATAAAATCCTTGAACTATTCTTAAATGCGCTAAAAGATTCAAATCAGGTTTTGACAATCGAAAACGAAGAACTTCCACAAGCTCATGTTCAGATTCTAAGAGACTGCATAGAAAGTGCAATTAAAGATAAGGAATATGGAAGAAACCGTAAAAGCTATCTGGCTAGAGAACTTTTAAATACAACAGCCGAAGCTCTCTTTGAAGAAATGCTAAAAACAATAACTGATATTGCATTCCGTTTTGAAGGTTATTCTGTTTATGGTACAGAGCAGAGATTTGAATATTTAATAGAAGAAAAAAAACTATTATGTCAGGGAACTGTGGATTGTCTTTTGCAGAATCCTGAAGATGCTGGTTTTGTTCTTATTGATTTTAAATCTTCTAAGGGGGCAATTCCGGCAATACTTTCACAGGCAGATTTAGATAAACATTCCGAGATTGAATATCCTGATTTCCAGATGCCAATGTATTTATATCTTCTGCAAAATCAGGAGAAAAAGTTTCCGGTTGATAAATGTTTGTTCTACAACATAAAAGATTCTCAGCCTAAAGAAATAGATTTGGATTCTTTTGCGCCTGTGATGGACAAGTTTATGAAGGCGCTGGACCTTTATGCTGACCATATTCGTAATCAGAAGTTTTTTGAAAATCCCAAAAAAGATTTTTCTGAATGTAATGGCTGTACTTACAGAGCAATCTGCCGCAAGATTTTTACGGTAGGAAAAGCTCTGTAGGTTTTTGGAAAGCAATAAAAACTGGTGAAGTTGTTTTTGCGGAATTGTGAGGAGAAAAATTATGCGTGAAATAGATGAATATCAGAAAGCGGCAATCAAGGCTGATTTTAATGCGGTTGTAAGTGCAGGTGCCGGGTCTGGAAAAACTACAGTTCTTTCTGAGCGCTTTACAGATTTGGTTTTGAATCGCAATTGTGAAGTCGATCAGATTCTTACTTTGACCTTTACCAAAAAAGCCACTGTAGAAATGTCATCGCGAATCTACAAGGTTCTAAAAGAAAAAGCTCCCAAAAAAGCTCAGGATTTTTATAAAGCAAATATTAAAACTATAGACAGTTATTGTAATTCTGTTGCCAAGATGGGCTGTAATCTTTACGGAATTGCTCCCGATTTTGCCCAGGATGAAAATGCTGTTCAAACAAACATAGAAAATCTTGCACTGCCTTTTATTCTGGAGCACAGGGATAGTCCGGCCATAAAAGCGCTTGTAAAAACAAAGGATTATGCCCAGATTACAAATGAACTCTTTGTTGAGCCTTTTATGTCCGATTCAACAATTTCTGAACCAATAGATTTTGAAAAAGGTCTGCAGCTCCAAAAAGAAGAAATTATTCGCGCCTGGAAAAAAGTTTCTCAAAAAAATATCGATATTTTTTCTCAATTATGTCACGCCTGCAATGATTTTGAAGGTAATTCTGAGCTTCAGTTTATGATAACTTTGAGAGCCCTTCTTGATGACGCCCTGCCTGAAATACCAATTCTTACAATGGAACAGATTGAAAGCTCTAATTCTCGTGCTATTGAGGACTTTACGCTTGCAATAAAAAAAGTTGCTGATATCAGTTTAAAAGGGGCTCCAAGAAAGGGTGGAGACGAACTTAAAGAAATAATAAGAACGCTGCGTTCTGAATCAGAATCTTTGGTTTCAATCTGTAATTATGTTTCTGGTTATTCAATTACAAAAGAACTTACAGTGCTCCTTGCTGAGTTCCAGAATAAAATCAATGATTTAAAGAGAAGTATGGGAATCCTTACCTTTAAGGATATTGCCAGTCTTGCAGTTTGTATTCTTCGTGATCATCCGGAAATCAGGCAGGTAGAAAAAGAAAAATACAAGGCCATAATGATTGATGAGTTTCAGGATAACAACAGTCAGCAGCGTGATTTGCTTTTTATGCTTTCCGAAAAACTTGAGCTTCACAATAAGGGCATTCCTCGCCCGGAAGATTTGTGCCCGGATAAATTGTTTTTTGTAGGTGATGAAAAGCAGAGTATTTATCGTTTCCGCGGTGCTGATGTTTCGGTTTTCAGAGCCTTGTCTCAGGATTTCGAAAATGGAAATCTGAGTATGGAAGTAAATTATCGTTCTCATCCTTCTTTAATAAAAGCCTTTAATATAATTTTTGGTGGAGAAGTCCCGGTATTTTTTACGCAAAAAGAAGAAGAGAGAATAAAAAAAGAAGCGGAATGTGGCATGCAGCCAGAGCTTATTCCAGCGTATGAAGCTGTTTATCATAACGTAAAGCTGCCTAAAAATGCTCCTGCAAAAGAACTGGAAAATCCTGATATAGTTTTTGAACCGCATATTCACATTGCACGATATGAAACTTCTACAGAAGCAAAGGAAAATCAGATTATCGAAGAAGAGGCCGAAGCAAACTGGGTTTGTGAAAAAATCAAGGAGCTTGCAGAAAAGGGCGTAAATGGGAAAAAATACGAACCAAAAGATATTGTAATTTTATTCAGGAGTTATGGTTTACAGCCTTTGTATGAACGAAAGCTTTTGGAAAACGGTATTCCTTATAACACAGAAACGGTTACTGGCTTTTTTAACGATGGACTTGTAAATGATATCTTCTCTTTTTTAAGAATCTGTGTTTATGATAACGACAGGTTTTCTTATGGTCAGGTTTTGCGTTCGCCTTTTGTAAATCTTTCTGCAGTAGAGACGGAGGCTATTCTCCTTAAAGCAGAAAGTCCTTTTGACGGGAAAGGCACTGAACTTTTGAGCAAGGAGGGACTGGAACGTTATTTATTTACAAAAGCTTTTTATGAGGAGTTTAAGGAAAGTTCAAAAACTGATTCCCTTACAACCTGTGTTTCTAAACTCTGGTATACTGCAGGTTATAGATATGAAACTCTGTGGAATACGCGGGTTTATATGTACAATAAAATGTACGATTTGATTTTTGAGCTTGCCCGTCAGTCAGAACTTATGAATATGAGTCTTTCTGATTTTGTAGATAGTGTTCGTGTTTATGCTGATCAGTCAGGAAAGCTGGAAAATATGGATATTCCTCTGGATAAAGCTGCCGGTGTAGCTATGATGAGTATTCATAAAAGTAAAGGTCTTGAATATCCGGTTGTTTTTGTTTGTGGAACTCATAAAAAAGGGTCAAATGACAGCAATTCCGCTCCTATTTATTCCAGTGAAAAGTTTGGTATTACAATAAACACACCACCCTGTAAAAGTTTTCCTGGTAACAAATCAAATTATTTTTATGATACGGTTGCTCTTGAAAATAAAAAGAAAGAAAATGCAGAACTTAGAAGACTTGTTTATGTTGCAGTAACCCGCGCAATTTCAGAATTATATATTACAAATGGTAAATATTCAGATAATCCTGAGGCGGTTGATAAGTATTATCCTGGAAGCGATATAAAACTTGATACAATTTATCATACTCTGGAACCGGTTATAAATTATTATGAAAACAATGAAACAATAAAGTATAAGTTCTTTGATACCGAAACAATTCCACCTTATGATTTGGAGCAAGTTGCAAAGGAATCAATCAGTGGAATAAAAAATACTCCAGCGGCAAAGGCAGCTTTGATTGAAACTTTAATAAATCAACAGGTTTATGAAAATGCAGAAGTGATTGAAAAAGAAGAGGTTCCAAAAAAATACATTCTTCCTAGTCAGCTTCATTTTACAGAGGATAAAAGGTATTTAGCCGGTGCAGATTATTCAAATGTTCCTTTTGGCGAAATAAACAGAATTGTTGAGGCTTCAATTCCAACAGTTACAGAGCCTAATGATATAGAGGAGAAGGAACTCGAAGCAGAACCTCGTTTTGGCTTTAATAATTTTGGTACTATTGCCCATGCTTATATGGAAGCTCTGATTACGGGGCAGGAACCAGTGTATTCAAACCGAGAAATTATTGGTCTTGAAAATCAGGAGCGGGATTTACCTTTAATAAAGGCGGCTTGTTATAAAATGCAGGAAATGTTCAAAAACAGTGATTTAGGAAAAGCAGCGATAAAGTCAAAATGGCATAAAAGTGAATATTCTTTTAGAAACCGTATTGGTGATAAAATTGTAAAAGGAAGTATAGACTTAGTATTCCAGAACGAAGACGGAACTTATTCGATTGTTGATTATAAAACAAATCAAAGTATTGAACCGGCTATTTATTTTAATCAGCTTGCCTGTTATCGGCATGCTATAGCTCAGATGATGGGTGTAAAGGATGAAAAAAAGATTCGCTGTTTCCTGTATTATCTGCGTTTTGGAAAAGCCGTAGACATTACAGAAAACTGCGATTCTATTGATTGTACCCTTGATTTTATTGATTACACAAAAGCAGAAGGCCTTCTACAATAGCCTTATGCTCTTGAGGAGCAATGCGGGCGTATAAAGTATCTGGTGTGTCATCAGGCATAACAGGAACTTTCTTTTGCAGAAGAATCTTTCCGCCGTCACATTCGCTTGTTACAAGATGAACTGTACAACCGCTTTCTTTTTCACCTGCTGCAAGAACTGCTTCGTGTACATGATGTCCCCACATTCCAACTCCGCCAAACTTTGGCAAAAGAGCTGGATGCAGGTTGATTATTTTATTTTCGTATTTTGTGAGAATGTCGCCGACAAGAACTGTAAGGCAGCCTGCTTCAACAATAGCATCTACCTTATATTCATTGCATACCTGCAGCATTGCATTAGAAACCGCCAGTCGTTTTTCCTCTCGGGAAGCAGCCTGTGCAGTTTCTTTTCCCATTACTGCGTAGGGACTTTTTATGGCAGTTGGAATACCGGCATTTTTAGCGCGTTCCAGAGCGAATGCATCTTTATGGTCGCTTATAACGACAACAATTTCATAAGGACAGCTTTCGCCCTTTTCTTTCTGGTAATCGATTAATGCCTGTAAGTTTGTTCCACCGCCTGAAACAAGTACGCATGTTCTTAATTTCATTTATTAGTCCTTAAATATTAGTTCTTTAGAAAATTAGTCCTCAAACAAAACAGAATCTCTCTGGCCATTTACTTCGCCGGCAGCATAAGCAACTCTTCCGATTTTGTAAGCCTTCATAGGAGCTTCATTTTCGCGGGCATATTTTTTAGCGTTTGCATTGAACATATCGATGATTTCATCAGCTTCTTTTGCAGAAACAGCAAGAACAAAACCAATTCCCATGTTGAATGTGTTATAAACATTGTCCAAATCAGCACCGCGTCTAATTAATTCTCCAAAAATAGGAAGAATATCCCATGAATCACGTTTGATAATAGAAATCAACTGCTTTTTGCCGTTCTTAGCTTTTGGATACATTCGAGGAATATTTTCATAGAAACCGCCACCAGTAACATGAACCATACCATGAACAGCTTTTTTATAGCGGCCTAAAACTTCCATAACAGGCTTAACATAAATGCGGGTTGGAGTAAGCAAAACTTCACCGATTGTTTTGCCAGTTTCTTTTCCATCAACTACAAAGGCATCGTTTGGATTTGGAACTAATTTTCGTACCAGACTGAAACCGTTTGAATGAACACCTGTTGAAGACAAACCAATGAGAACATCACCTTCTTTAATTTCTTCGCCGGTTATCATGTCCTTTTTTTCGCCAATTCCAACACCAAATCCAGCTAAATCGTATTTTCCTTCATCATAGAATCCAGGCATTTCGGCAGTTTCACCACCAAGCAGTGCACAGCCAGTTTCTACACAACCGTCAGCAACACCTTTTACCAAATCAGCGGCAACGGCAGCATCAAGTTTTCCACAGGCAATATAATCAAGGAAGAACAAAGGTTGAACACCAGAACAAAGAATGTCATTTACACTCATAGCAACGCAGTCAATTCCGACTGTATCATATTTTTTCATCTGGAAGGCAATATCCAGTTTTGTTCCAACACCATCAGTTCCGCTGACCATAACAGGATTTTTAATTCCTTTAGGTACTTCAAACATTCCATTAAAACTTCCCAAACCAGTCAATAATCCTGGAATTGCAGTTCTTTTTGCATGTTCTTTGTACATATTTACTGCGCGGTAACCTTCTTCTACATCTACACCTGATTCTTTGTAAGTTGCCATAATTTGCTCCTATGATTTTTATCTAAAACTGAATGTCTATTCCACTTGCTGCTGCATCGTCTGCTAACTTTTTTCTGAATGAAACCAATTTTTCACGAAGTTCCGGATATTTTATTGCCAGAATCTGAACTGCCAGATAGGCTGCATTTTTTGCATTTCCTATTCCGACTGTAGCCACAGGAATCTGCGGAGGCATCTGTACAATTGATAACAGTGCATCCATACCACCAAGTCCATTAGATTTTTCAGAAATACACTCCAAAGGAACACCGATTACAGGAAGTGTTGTAATTCCTGCAATTACACCTGGAAGTGCGGCTGCAAGACCGGCTCCAGCGATAATTACTTCAAAACCATCTTTTTCAATTTCTTGTACGGTTTTCCTTAACAGTTCGCCTGCTCTATGTGCAGAAATTATAAAGGCTTTGTATTCAACGCCAAACTCTGCAAGAACGTCAGCGGCTTTTTTCATTGTGTCTTTATCGGACTTTGAACCAAAAAAAATTGCTACTTTCATACGTATTTTATAGCACAAAATCCATTTACTCTCAATATAGGGTAAAAAAAGCAAATAAAAAAAGTATTAGTATTCATCAGAAGGGGAGGCAATTTGTCTGAGACCAAAAGAAGAGTCGGATTTGTCATAGTTTGCAACCTGAATGGAAGAAGTGTCCAGTAGTTTTTCAACCGACACATTCAGAACCTTTGATAGGGCTACTAATTCAATGTCTGTGACAAAACGTGTTCCACTTTCAAGCTCCTGGATTCCGTTTTTCCCCACATCATGATTTATATTCTGAAGTTTTACTGCAAGTTCCTGCTGTGACCATTTTTTCTCCTTTCTGATTGCCGCAACATTCAAACCTGCAATATTATTTCTGCTACCAAATTTGTTCTTGTACATAACTTTTCCCAAACAAAAACGTCAAAGAAAAGAGTAATTTATTCTAAAAATAATATGACACCCAGTAGATGTCGAGGTGAATTTTTGTATAAAATAAAATGCACATGGAAAAACAAATTCTAAAGCTAACAGGCAATTCAAAAAATTATTATGATAATCTTCTGTATTTTTTTAATACACTTAAAAATACAGGCTTTATCAAGAATTTTTCTGAATGCGGCTTCTTCTGTGAGCTGTCCCAGAAAAAAAACATTTTTCCAATTTATGATTTTTTTCTGAAAAATGAAGTTTACCCAGAAATGTTTTATTTTAACAAAGATGATTTAAGTTTTTTTCATACGCAAGCCTCCTTTCCGATGATTTCAACAAGAATAAATCTTGTGTACGTTCCGGAAGATACAGATTGTCAGCTGTCAGAATTTTATCCAGAGCTGATAGAAAATCTGCAAGGATTAGTTATCCTTACCGGAATGAATTCTACCTCCGATGTTTTTAAGTCTCTTCACACCTGGAGCATTATTCTCCAGGATGACCGCATTATTTCTATTTAAAATCTATTTCAACCTGATTTTGCAAAGCAGGGGCAGGTGGTCCGAATAGCCTTCTCCTGTTGAAATTTTATAAGGAATAGGAATTTTTCCGTCAGTTGCCCAGGGGGAAAAAGCAGCCGGTGCAAAAGACAGGATTTCAACTTCCCCTGAGGCAAAAACATGGTCAATCCGTTCCCATTTTTCCTGAAACCAGTAGCTTCCGATTTCAGTGGAAAGGGCACCGTTTGCGCTGTACCAGGGGGAAAGGACAGAGATGGAATCTCTTTTTCCGAATCTGCTGCACCTTAAAAGAACATCGCCGGCGGTTTGTTTTTCTTTTACAAACCTCCCGATATCCCTGTTAAAATCTCCGCAGGCAACCGCCGGCAAAATTCCAACGCTCTTTAATCCGATTAGACGGTCTGCAAGTAAAGATTCCTGCCAGTCTCGCCAAACCTCTGTATCTTCCTTACTCCCGCTCATCGATTTCCAATGATTTGCAAAAAGCACCAGCTCTCTGCCATCAATTTCAATCGTAACCTGAATCAAATAGCGCATACTCGGATTTTCAACCTTCTGAGTCCTGATATCCAGTGAATGACTTGTAAAATCAGTTAATTCATACTTCGACAAAATACCAATACCAATTCCTGTTCCAGCTGGTTTAGCAAAACACGAATAACAGTATAAATTCTTTGCCTTCCACGAAGTTCCTGACAAATAATTACTTACATCCTGCAAAATCCCTTCATTTTCAATTTCTTCAAGAACAAAAATGTCAGCATTCAAAGTAGTAATCACATTACACAAACGTTCCAACCGCGCAGAGTATTTTTCCCGGTTCCAGTTTCCGCTCTTCTGAAAATCACTGTACTCACTTCCGTCCTTTTCTCCATCAAAAAAAGTCTGTACATTCCAGGTAACCAGTGAAAGAATGTCCCGATTCTGACCATTAAGATTCATTCCGCCAGACAAAGCATCTTCCGAACAGGAGCCACTACACGCTGTCAAAACAAGCACAAGCACCAAAAAACTCAAAAATTTGATAATCTTCATACACCTATTTATTAGTCGAAAATGTAAAAAAATCGGAAGTATTTCTGGATAATTTTTTGTTATATTTTCATTCAGTTGTATTTTGTATAAATTTGATGTAGTATCTGAATACGTGAAATGCGTTAGGGATTGGAAGGGCGCAAAGCGTTCGCGGCGGTTGAGCGTTGGCGAAACTGCTGCGAATGGAGCGAAAGCGGAACCCTGGAAAGCCCGACTGACTGCCCCGGCAGGCAGGAACGCCCGTATAATTATTATTTGTATTTATAGTAAGAGGTTTTTTGTTTTATGGAAAAAGAAGTTCGTGTACGTTATGCTCCGTCTCCAACTGGAATGCAGCACATTGGTGGTGTTCGCACTGCACTTTTTAATTATCTTTTTGCACGTTCTCAAAATGGAAAGTTTATTCTTCGATTGGAAGATACAGACCGCACCCGCTATGACGAAAAATATGTTCAGAATCTTTATGACACAATGGCATGGCTTGGAATCGATTGGGATGAAGGCGGTGACAAGGGCGGTGATTTTGGTCCTTATGTTCAGAGTGAGCGTTTTGAGCTTTATAAAAAATATGCATACGAGCTTGTAGAAAAGGGTGAGGCATATTATTGTTTTTGTGATGCTGAACGCCTTGAACGAATCCGAAAAATTCAGACTGAAAATAAGATGGCTCCTGGTTATGACCGCCATTGTCGTACTCTTACTCCTGAGGAAGTAAAGGCAAATCTTGATGCAGGAAAACCTTATGTAATTCGTCTTAAGGTTCCGCTGGAAGGGGAGACAAAATTCTCTGATCATATTCTTGGTGATATTGTATGGAAGAATGAAGATATTTCTCCTGATCCAGTTTTGTTGAAATCTGACGGTTTCCCAACTTATCATCTTGCAAATATTGTTGATGACCATTTTATGAAAATCAGTCATGTTATGCGTGCTCAGGAATGGATTCCTTCTACTCCTCTTCATGTTCAGATGTATCGTTCTTTTGGTTGGGAGCATCCTGAATTCTGTCATCTTCCAATGGTAAACGGTTCTGATGGAAAAAAATTGTCTAAACGCCATGGTTCTACATCAGTTAATGAATTCCGTGCCCGCGGATATCTTCCACAGGCAATTGTAAATTATGTTGCAATGCTTGGTTGTTCTTATGAAGAAGGGAAAGAATTCTATACTCTTGAAGAACTTGCAAAATCCTTTAAGCTTGATCATTTGAACAAGGCTCCTGCCGTATTCGACTACAAAAAGCTTGAATACTACAACGGAAACTATATCCGCCAGCTTTCTACAGAAGAATTATACAAGTGGACTCTTCCGTTTATTACTGGAACCGGCGATGCTACTCTTGAAATAAATCCGGAAAATCCTCAGCCAAAACCAAATGTTGGTCCTGAGTTCTCTGGCGTTGCTCTTGGCCAAGACGGTCGTCCATACTGTGTTGATAAGAGCATGAACATGAGCACAGAAGATGTTGAAAAAACACTTATGGGGCTTATGCCTCTTATTCAGGAACGTTTGAAGTTCTTAACAGAAGCAGCCGAAATGGTTCACTTTATGTTTACAGAACCTGCTGTTCCTCCTGCAGATCAGATTATTCCAAAGCGCATTGACGCTGCTAAGACTAAGGAAGTTCTTGAAGCTGCAAAGGAATTTGTAGGCAAGGTATTTGAGCTTGACCACGAAGGTGCAGAAGAGTTTGCTAAGGCTAAGGCCGAAGAGCTTGGAATTAAGCTCGGTGACTTTATGATGCCAATTCGTATGGCAGTTACCGGCAGCCGTGTTTCTCCTCCGCTTATTGGTTCAATTGCAGTTCTTGGAAAAGAGCGTTCTCTTGCAAGAATTGAAAAGACAATTGCTACACTTTAGTTTTACATATGGTGGTTAAGCTTGACTAAACCACCTTTTAATGGCGATGCTGTTTTAGTGTCGCCATTTTTTTTAGACAATATATTAGGAGTTTTATATGATTAAAAATCGGGCCGCATCCCTTGCCTTGATAATCTTTATTTATGTCCTTGCTGCCTTCTGCGGACTTTTTACTTATAATTATCTGACAGACATTTATTCCTTTTCATATCAAGCGGCTCTTTTTATTGCTGATGTTCTTGCAACAGTTCTGGTTTTTATTTTCAGCTTGATTTTTAAAAATGCCTCTGTTTATGACCCATACTGGAGCGTTCAGCCGCCGGTGATTCTTGGAATTGCTCTTGCTAAGGTAAGCGGGACTGGAGCTAATGGAGGCGCTGGTCTTCTCTGCGGTCTTCTTTTTGCAGCAGTTCTTTTCTGGGCTCTGCGCCTTACTGCCAACTGGATTTATAATTTCGAGAGCTTTGAATATCAGGACTGGCGCTATGTCATGCTCAAGGAAAAATCAGGCAAGCTTTATCCTCTGGTAAACTTTTTTGGAATCCATCTTTTCCCGACTTTTGTTGTATATCTTTGTGTTCTTCCTGCTGTGACTGCAATTGCTGAAAGGGCTGCTTTCCGTCCTGCCTGTCTTATTTTTATAGTCCTCAGTTTTCTTGCAGCAGTTTTTCAGGGAATTGCCGATGTCCAAATGCACCGCTTCAGAGCAAGTGGTACTGGCGGTTTTATCCGTACAGGATTGTGGAAGCGTGGCCGACATCCAAATTATGCCTGCGAAATCCTTATGTGGTGGGGAATCGGTCTTGCAAGCGTAACTGCTTTGGGCTGGCAGCACTACTATCTTCTTACAGGTGCCCTCATAAATACTTTGATGTTCCTTTTCATCAGCATACCGATGGCAGATAAAAGACAGTCCCGCAAGCCAGGCTTTGCAGAATATAAAAAAGAAACTCGCCTGCTTTTTTAGTATAAATAGTAATAAATAGTATAAATATAAAACGAGGCCGCCTTTTATGATAAAAATACTTTTTGTTTGCCACGGAAATATCTGCCGTTCTCCAATGGCCGAGTTTGTAATGAAGGAGCTGGTACGCCGTGCCGGTCGCGAGTCAGACTTTTTAATTGAATCAGCCGCTACCAGCCGCGAAGAAATTGGAAACGACATGCATTACGGAACCCGGACAAAACTCCGCGAACAAAATATTCCATTCAGCCGTCGTGCCGCCCGTCAGATTAGTCCGAATGATTACGATAAGTACGACTATCTTATTGCCATGGACGATGAAAATCTTTATTACATGAACCGCTGCTGGGCTAATGACCCCGACCACAAAATCAAAATGCTTCTTTCCTTTGCAGGAAAAGACCGCGATATTGCCGATCCCTGGTATACAGGAAACTTTGACCAGACTTTTGAAGATGTATTGGAAGGTTGCGAAGCCTTTCTGGAAAAAATATTAGGAGATAAGCAGCTAAACATTGCTATTTTTAATGAATATTAAGGAGTTGAAAATGGACTTTTACAGTAAAAACGATGTAGCACCCGTACCACCAATGGGCTGGAACAGTTACGATTATTACAACACAATGGTAAACGAGCAGCAGGTTAGGGCAAATGCTGATTACATGGCAAAAAACTTAAAGCAGCATGGCTGGGAATACATAGTTATAGATATTCAGTGGTCAGACCCGGCCGCTGGAACAAGAAACGGAGAAAATATTCAGTATATTCCTTTCAGCCGTTTTAATGTTGACCAGTATTCACGTCAGATTCCTGCCGAAAACCGTTTTCCAAGCAGTAAAGATGGTGCCGGTTTCAAACCACTTGCAGATTACATACATTCTCTTGGTTTAAAGTTTGGTATTCATATCATGAGAGGAATCCCACGTTTTGCCGCCCATGAACATCTTCCTATAAAAACTCACGACGGCACTCTTGTAACAGCCGATCAAATTGCCTGCGCATATTCAACCTGCGCCTGGAATCCTGATATGTACGGTGTTGATTTCAAAAAGCCTTATGCACAGGATTATTATGATTCAATTTTTGAATTGTATGCTCAGTGGGGCGTAGATTTTGTAAAAGTTGATGATATCTGCCGTCATGTAAAAGAGCCGATTTACGAAAAGGAAGTAGAAATGATAGCCACTGCAATTAAAAATAGTGGACGGGCAATGGTGCTTTCTTTAAGTCCTGGACCTGCTGTGATTGAAAAAGCCCATCATTATAAAACCTTTGCAAATATGTGGCGTATTACCGACGATTTCTGGGATGACTGGAAATTGTTAAAAGCAATGTTTGAACGTTGTGAAGTATGGCAGTCACATTCTGGAGAAGGAAACTGGCCTGATTGCGATATGCTTCCAATGGGTAAGCTTGGTTACGGCTGGGCTGCTTTTGATGCAAAAGAGAAGGGCTGGAACTGCAAGTTTACAAAAGAAGAAACTCGAACTATGATTACTCTCTGGTCAATCTTCCGAGCTCCGCTTATGATTGGTACCGATTTACCTCAGCTTGATGATTTTAATTTAAGTCTCCTGACTAATGACGAAATTATTGCTATGAATAAAAATCCTTATCAGGCTTTCCAAAGCTCCAGCAGCTGTAATGAAGATATTGTTGTCTGGGTAAATGAGTGTGAAGATAATATTTCTTATTATGAATGTTATTTCAACCTGAGCGAAAAGCCACAGACAATCAAAATGAACCTTACACTAGGAAAAGACGATAATATCCGCGATTTGTGGGAACATAAGGACTTAGGTGCAAAGGCTGAGTTTGTGCTGGAACCTCATGCATGCAAGGCCTTTAAGATTACTGTTACTCCGCTTTAATTTTACACCCCAGCGACAGCGAAATCCCCGGCATTGGATAATCTTCTATAGATACATAACTTATATTTAAAAGATTATCCAGCCGCAGGTAAGGAAGAATTGTCAGCTCCTGAGACCCTGTAACATCACTTGAACCCTTATGTTTTCTGATTTTTGCCTTAAACTCTGATTGCAGCGAAAGGTTAAGTAAAAAATAGGGTTCCAGATAAGAAATATTCAGATTTGAAACATAACGCTTTCCAGTGTAATTTACATCCGCACACAGCGAGCTTTTGGGAAATCTTTCTGTCTTTGGCAGATTACACTGTAAGGTAAGTCCGCCCATAAAATCAGGAGTCCACATAATTTTGTTTCCATAATCAGATGACCCCTTATCCAGAAGCTTTGTATAAAGATATTCGCAGTTTCCTTTTAAAGTGATTTTTTCCTGCCAGAAAGATTTTTCAAAATTAAAATCCACTCCAAGATAAAAGGCACTTGCAACATTCATCGGCTTCCAGGTGTCGTCACTATATGCCCATTTGATTTTGTTTTCATAATAATTTGTAAAAATACATACCGAAAAAGGCAGCCAGACATTGTGAACATTACTTGTAAAATCAGCTCCCCAGCCATCTTCTGGAATTAAATCAGGATTTCCGTGGTAACCCGCCGAATCCCAATACAAATCATCCATCGTAGGAAACTGAGTCATTCTGTAAGCGTCCAGATATAAATCAATATAAGAAGTTTCTAGTCCGAAGCCAAGTTTTGGAGTAAAGGCAAAGTTTTTATCACAGAACTTAACGGCAAGAGGGAGAGTTAGTACAAATTGAGGATTGGAGTTGATGTCGCTGTTGTTTCCATTGTTGTCATCGTTGACATCATCACTGTTCGTACTACCTAAAATCCACTTTACCTTTGCCGTATTTTTTACAGCACCAGAAAACTGATTATGAAATCCATCATCAGTCGAATTAAGATTAGTATATTCAAAAGTCAATCCAAGTGAATCTGAAAAAGTCTTCCACCTATAAAAGGAGACTGTTCCAGCATACTTAAAAGTGTTCACAAAATGCTTTGAAATATTCTCTTCAAGTTCCTTTTTCTTTTCCTGCGTGATTGATTGTGACGTACTTGTTTCAGAATAATTGCGGTTACTGCTTTGCCAGGAAAGGACATTTTCAAGTCGAATCCCATCCGTAATTTCCGGCTGAATCACTTGAAAAGACAGAATGTTGTTACAATCCTTCTGCAACCCGACAAGAGAACTGTTTTCGCTTCCCGGAGTATTTTTCTTTCCCAGATAAAAAAGGTCATTCGCCGAAAACAGATTTCCCTTTCCAAAAAAATGCTGAAAATTGATACTGGCATTTCCGTCAAGAACCTCTGCATTTTTGCGTTCACTTTGGGCATTTCTGTAGTTGTAAAAAAGATAACGGTTATTTGCAAAAGTTCCCTTGGCGTTAATCTTTATAAAACTTGCATCTCCAGTCTGTCCGCTGTAGCCCAAAGCTTGCATGAATAAATCCAGAGGACAGTTATAATTAAAATATGATTTAATCATGCTGTCCGAATAAAAGCTCTGACCCAGCAACTGTTTTTTAGTAGTGATGTAAATCGCACCGCCGACAGCCCCTTCGTCACTCACATTTTCCGTAAAACCGCCGCGTACAATTTCAATTTTTTCAATATCATCAATATTTATAGTAGAAAAATCAAAAGTTCCGTACTGGGCATTGTTCACACAAACACCGTCAATAATAACGCGCACCGTTTCATCAGTAAATCCGCGGATACTAGCTTTCTGCTCCAGCCCATAGACCCCATAAGAAAGCATCTGCACTCCTGCAGCCTTAATAAGCTCTGGCAGCGATTCTACGTGCATTTCTTCAAGTTCTTCTGCAGTAAAAGTCTGTCTCTGCTCAACCACGGGGGAATCAATGTAGGTAAAAAGATGTGGCAGAATAATTTCTTGAGCCCAAGTTTTTGCGAGAAGAAAAAATGAAATAATAAGAAGACAACTTTTTTTTGAAATCATAAGAATTAAAAAAGGGAAGGAGGGGAAAGCCTTCTCCCGCTCTTATCGGAAATCCGTTAAAAAATGAGCCGAAAGGGTCATTTTAGGATTGTCATATAAACTGCGTACATCCAGACTATGTCTGGATGTCCCTTTCTAGCGGGCAGTAGATTCAGCTTGTGCCGCCCGCAACGCCCGGAATGGTATTATTGTTTTTTCAGTTCAGAATAAGTTCCAAAATATCCGTTCCCGATAGTAAACTCTTTGATTGCTTCATCAATAGTATCTGTAGAAGTTTTTCCTCCAGATTTATATGCACCAGAAAGGGAAATTGAATCAGCTTTAAGATTTTTGTAGCTGACTGCATACCATTTACCTACATCAGGAGCAGTTTCTGAATAAGTCCAATCTTCATTTGCGGCACGTGTGAATTTAAAATAAATATATCCAGAATCGTCTGAAGTTTTGATAACTTTAAGCTCGTTACCTGCATAACTGTATGAACCGGTATCAAAAGTTGTTGCTGTAATTGTGTAAGTTTCAACATATCCATTATCATAAGTGCAAGACCATACTCCAATAATACCATCATTTTCAGCAATCTCAATTGGTGTTGATTTTGGATTATCAATCTCTGGCTCAGGCTTACATGCAACAAATGCAATACAACTAACAAACAACAATGCTAAAGAAAGCTTAGCAAACTTTGAGGAAAAAGTGTTTTTCATTATTTTCTCCGGGAATCGAAACTGCGCAATTCCCAAAAATTAAGGTTTGTCTCTCATACGAGAAAACATGCAAAATAATTTGCAACGTGTACCAAAGTTTCCGGGCTCGCAGCAATCAGAACAAACCTTCCCAAAACCCTGCTGGTTTCAGTGGTTGAACAGTTCTTCCTGGCAGCTTTGAAATCTCTCAGCTACCAAACCACATACCGTTGCGCATTCAGCTCAGGCCTCTCACCTGATTCCATTGAAATACACGTCAACAATTTTAATGAAATCAATAGTCAAAATCAATTGAGCTATTAAAGTTCTTCTTTTGCTAATATCTTGACTTCTTCCAGCGGAAGTCCAACACAGCGTGCGATTGTTTCAATAGGAATATTTTCTTTTAGAAAGTTTTTTGCAGTTTCACGAGCCTTATGTTCTTCGCCTCTTTCAAATGCTTCTTCCTGTTTTACGGCAATATCCATTTTATAATCATATTTTGCACAAAGCATATTAATGACCTCCCTGGATTTTCTATCCAAATAATCAGACAGAATCCCTTGTGAAATTGCTTTCTCTATTGCCTTTTTAAAAGAGCTCTTAGGAAAACGATTGTTATAAGTATGCTCAACAATTTCAATAAACTGGCAATACTCTTTCAGAATATCACAGTTTCTGCTAATCGGCAACATTTTGGAATCAGAGCAGTTCTTCACTTTGACTACCAATTCCAGTTTACTGTCGTCTTTTTCGTAAAACGCATCAGACAATCGCAGTTCCTGTTCAGGTGGAAGTTTATCTTTTCCAACATATACAACGTAAAAGTCAGGATTTGGAATCTTGTAAACTTTTTCTGCATAACGTTTTCGTATTGGAACAATTCCTTCATAAATCCGGGTAACATATTCAAGACAGCGGAATGGCATGTTTCCGTTTACTGTGCTCTGGTGTTCCACAAGTACAATAAGTTTGCCATTAATCTCCCAGCTGACATCGTTATTGAATGTTTTGTACAGTGCCTGCTCAATAACTTTACGCTCAAGAGAAACTTCCTCAAGCTTAAAATCTGTTCCGGCCAGTGCATTGTACAGTTCCAAAAAGTTCTTCTTACCATCGCGGTCAGAACCGAATAAATCTGTAAATACAGAATCCTTGTACTTTTTTCTAAAAGCCATATAAACCCTTCTTTTGATAAACAAGTTTTCTTACACATTAATTAGTCGAAATTGTAAAAAAAACTGCGGCTTTTTGAGAAAAAAGTTAAAAAGAAAGATTTTATTCTTAATTTCATTTGCAGTTTGTTTTACAAACTGCAAAAGCAGCTGGTAACAATGTATATTAAAAGATAAGGGTTCAGCTGCTTTTACCTTCCCGTGTCTCTAATTTTTCCTTCAACATAATTCGGATCGAGGGTGCGCAGCAGGCTCGCAGGAGATAAAGTGTATTTTGTGTAAATTACACAGGGATGACCGTCGCAAACCCAGTTTAATTTGGTACCAGTTTGCGGATTGATAATAAAATATTCATCTGGGGTAACAGTCAGGCTTACAAAATCAGGGGAAACAAACTCAATGTTTTCGTTACATTTAATCATGTTCAGTGGGAGCATACCGTACATTTTCCAGCCGTCTTTTTTCTCAAAAGGAATTACCTTGCGGTCGGTGTGAATCTCTAAATCCTTTAAGCGGGCTTCGCGGGCAGCCGGATGCATTTTTTCAAGGGCCGATGTAAAATCAGAGTAATTTTTTTGTCCAAGCTCGTAGATTTTTTCAAAAGCTTCACCTGTAATTTCCTCTTCAATTTCTGCGGCCAGCTGATATTTAGAATCACTTGCACCAGTCGTAGTTTCGTCGGCATTTGCTTTATTATAGTAAAAACCACTTGTACTTTCTCTGTGGCTAACATTTTCAAGTTCATCAATAAAAGGACGGGCTTCTTCTGCTGTGATTTTCCCTTCAAGAGCATCCAGAGCCTTTCTGTAGGCACGGGTAACCATTGCAACATAGTAAACGCTCTTCATTCGGCCTTCAATTTTGAGTGAATCTACTCCAGCCGCCTTAAAATCAGCAAGATTATCAATCATGCGCAAATCTTTAGAAGATAAAATTGCAGTAAAATCATCACCTTCAAAAACAGGGAAATATTCTCCCTTGCGCTGTTCTTCTTCCAAAAGCAGCAGGCCTGATTGTGCAAGTCTTTTTTCTGCAGAAAGATCATCAGCGTTTGTAAGTTTTCCTTCCTTTACAGAAAAGTTCCAGCGGCAGGTGTGGGAACAAAATCCGCTCTGAGCACTTCTTCCAGTTAAATATGCGCTCATAAGACAGCGGCCGGCATAAGCAATACACATGGCACCATGAACAAAAGCTTCTAATTCCATATCTGGCACAGAATCTTTTATACGCTTTATCTGATCAAGGGAGATTTCGCGCCCCAAAACAATTCTGGAAAATCCCAGCTTTTGATACATTTTTACTGCTTCGGAATTAACACAGCTTGCCTGAGTAGAAAGATGCAGCTGGGCATTTGGAAACTCTTTTTGCAGCAGTGGAACAATTCCAATATCCTGAACAATAAAAGCATCAATTGGGTATTGTTTAAAATAATCAAGATTCTGTTTGAGTGCATCAATCTCTTCATCATGAAAGGAAATATTCAGCGCACAATGAAGACGCTTGCCCGGATATTTATTTTTGAGTTCGATTACTTTTTTATATTCATCTTCGTAAAAATTATCTGCCTTAACCCTGAGCGAAAACTTTTTAAGACCAATGTAAGCAGCATCGGCACCGTAAGCATAAGCGTAAGATAATTTTTCTACATTTCCTGCTGGGGATAAAAGTTCCATATAACAACTCCAAAACTAAACAAATCATTCAAAAAACTGAGCAAAAAATCAAGCTTCTGAACTTAGGGAAGAAACAAGCTTAGGTTGATTTTCTATTTTTACGGCTTCATCACCGGCTGAATCTTCCGTGATGATTTTTCCGACTTTATCAAGAGCAAGATGAGATTCATGAAGATATTCATCGGCCATCTGAAACATAAACATCATATCCGGCCAGATATCAAGCTCGCATTTGTTGCCCAAAGATTTTAGTCTGTCACAGAAAGCTCTGGCATTTTCCAGAAGGATTTCCTTTTCTCCCATTTGAATAAAAGTTGGAGGAAAAGAAGTGAGCTGTTCATCTTCTGCAAGCAGGGGCGAAACATAAGGGATGTTTGTATTTGAACTGAAAGTATAATCAGAAGCACTCTTACGCAGAATATCGCTGCTCAATACTTCATCGCTGAGTTTTTTTGTGGTAATCAGCTTTGAGTTTTCCGACAAATCCAGCCAGGGAGAAAAAAATACAATGTGCTTTATGCAGTTGCGGTAGCGTTCTCGCAGATTAAAAAGAAGAGCGCAGGCTATGGAAGCCCCGGAACCATCAGCAGCAATGATTATTTCGGGCATAAGAGTTTTTTCTCCCTTTTGTGTGTTCAAGGAAGCAGAAACCTGTTCTTCTGTAAATACAGCACGGAATACATTCTGAATATCTTCGATTGCGGCTGGATATGGAAAAGCTGGGGAAAGACGGAACTCAGGAACTACGACGCGGCAAAAGCATTTTGTTGCAAGAGAACTGCAAAAACTTCTGTAGGCAACTCGTGAACCGCCCGAAAAACAGCCTCCGTGAATATAAATCATTATTCGGTTGGAAGAATAGATTTCGGGTACGAGAATATCACAATCAGTATTGCCGTATTTGTATTCATTGCGCTCAACATTATTCGGAAGAAATACGGTTCTATAATTTGCGTCAAGTTTTTCTCTGAAGGTATCTACATTCGACTTTGAATTGTAGGTCAGAAGCTTTAATTTTTTGATTGCGCCCTTTCTGTCATTTTTGCCTGTCATATTCTATATATTATAGCAAATCAAGCTCCTTTTTGCTATAATAACCTTATGCCTATTAGAATACCATCAGATTTACCAGCCTGCCGAGTTTTGGAGCAGGAAAATATATTTGTTATGACGGAACATCGTGCTGCAAGTCAGGATATCCGTCCTCTTAAAATTGCAATCGTTAATCTCATGCCTACAAAGGAAGTTACCGAAACTCAGCTGCTTCGTCTTTTGGGAAATACACCGCTTCAGATAGATATTTCTCTTGTAAGAATGGAAGGTCACGAAAGCAAAAATACCGATACCGCTTATCTGGATAAGTTTTACATTCCTTCAAGTGAGCTTTTTACCCGCAAATATGACGGAATGATTATCACTGGTGCTCCTGTTGAACAGCTGGATTTTGAAGAAGTTGATTACTGGAAAGAGCTTTGTTCAATTATGGATTATGCCAAAAAGAACGTATATTCAACTCTTTATGTTTGCTGGGGAGCTTTTGCGGGGCTTTATCATCATTATGGAGTAAAAAAGCACGGTCTTGAACGCAAAATGTCCGGTATTTTTATGAACGAACGCTGTGTTGATGGTGAGCCGCTTTTGCGTGGTTTTGATGATACTTTCCCAATTCCTCAGTCGCGTCACACAACCCTTTATAAAGAAGATGTTCTTGCCTGTAAAGATTTGCAGATTTTAGCAGAAAGTGCCGAAGCCGGTGTTACAATTATAAAATCAAACGACAACCGCGAAATCTTTATGACCGGTCATCTTGAATACGATACTCTCACTCTTGCCGAAGAATATTACCGCGACATTGGAAAAGGTATGAAGGTTCCACTTCCTAAGAATTATTTCCCAACCAACAACCTTAACCGTATGCCGACAAGCTACTGGCGTGCAACAGCTCATTTGTTCTACACAAACTGGCTGAATTATTATGTTTACCAGCAGACGCCGTTTGATATCAACTCGATTTAAAATTGCAGTTGATGTCTGTACCTGCTTGCTTTTCGAAAACTCGCAGAAGATTTGTTTTTATATTGAGTCTGGGAAGGGTAAAAAAACATGAAACTTCAAAATCAAATCAATCAGAAATCATTTTCTCCTAACGAGGGATTTATAAAAAATTATCAGCAGCTCGTAAAGGAAGTCGTAATTCCCTATCAGTATCAGGTATTGAACGATAGTGCCCAGGATAATTCCGAAAAAAGTCATGTAATTCAGAACTTTATAAATGCAGGAAATGCTCTTGCAGGAAAAGGGAAGGGGGACGGCTTTTACGGAATGGTTTTTCAGGACAGTGATGCAGCTAAATGGCTTGAAGCGGTAGGTTTTTCTTTGTCTATCTTCCCCGATAAGGAGCTTGAAAAAACTGCTGATGCACTTATTGATATAATTGCCGCCGCTCAGGAAGAAGATGGCTATCTGGATACCTATTTTACACTTAATGATAATGATGGCAAAAATCGTCGCTGGACAAATCTTCTTGAAGGTCATGAACTTTATTGTGCCGGCCATATGATGGAAGCGGCTTGTGCTTATTATGAATCTACAGGTAAGAAAAAACTCCTTGATGTAATGGAAAAAAATGCTGAATGTATTTATAAAGTTTTTATGGAAGGTTCTCAGTTCAATAAAGAAGCCTATCCTGGTCATCCAGAAGTTGAACTTGCCTTGATGAAAATGTATCGTCTCACTGGAAACAAACACTGTTTTGAACTTGCCAAGCATTTTATTGATGTGCGCGGTCTAGACCCACAGCATTTTGAAAAGGAGTGCAATCAGCGGGATTGGACGGTTTGGGGAAGCGACGGAAAAGATACTTTTTACAATCAGGCACATCTTCCTGTACGCCAGCAAAAAGATGCTAGAGGTCATGCAGTTCGTGCAGTTTATCTTTATACAGGGATGGCTGATTTGGCGTCTGCAATTGATGATGCAGATTTGATTTCGGCCTGTAAAGATTTGTGGAAAAGCATTACCCAGAGGCAGATGTATATAACTGGCGGAATCGGCTCAACAAATCTTGGTGAAGCCTTCAGCGTTGATTACGATTTGCCAAGCGATACTGCTTATTGCGAAACCTGTGCTTCAATAGGTCTTATTTTCTTTGCTTCCCGTCTGCTGGAAATGGAAGTGAATAATGAATATTCAGATATCATGGAAAGGGCTTTTTATAATACGGTTCTGGGTGGAATGCAGCTGGATGGAAAACGCTTTTTTTATGTAAATCCTTTGGAAATTGTTCCCGGCATTGCTGGTACGGCTCAAACTCATCGCCATGATTTGCCTCAGAGACCGACCTGGTATGCCTGTGCCTGCTGCCCTCCAAATGTTGCAAGGCTTGTTTCTTCTTTCGGAAAATATGCTTATGGTGAAAATGCTGATACCGCTTATTGTCATCTTTTTGCAGCCGGTAAAATTGATTTTGCAAACGGAATCAGCTTGAACTGCGAAACTGAATATCCCTACAGTTATACAGTAAAATATAGCCTTGAAAAGGCAGGCTCAGATTCAGTACTTGCAATCCGAATCCCTGGTTGGAGTAAAGAATGGAGCATTGAAAAAGCTTCTTCCTCTTCTGCTTCTTTCACTTCTTCTGGGGCTGCAACATCTAATCAAGTAAAGGGTTATGTCTATATTCCTGTAGAAAAAGGCGATGTTATCACCCTTAAATTGGACAGCACTCCATATTTTGTTTATCCATCTCCAAAAATCCCGGATTTAAGCGGACAGGTTGCTTTATGTCGCGGACCTTTTGTTTATTGTGCAGAAGGCCTTGATAATGGTGGTGATGTATTAAGCCTTTCTTTTGATGTTTCAAAGCCTGTGACAGAAATCGATTCCTCCAAAGTAACTGCTTTTAATTCTGCAACGCCGGATGGTAAAAAGCCTGTCTCAGATCAATATTTTGCTCTGAATGTCTGCGGCTGGCGTGAAAAAATCCCTGAAACTTTATACACAACCGACAAACCGGAAAAATCTCTGGAAAACATCAAAATGGTGCCATATTACACCTGGGGAAACCGCGGAATAAATCAAATGAAAATCTGGTTCCCTCATAATTAATTTTTGCACAAAGCTTCGCGGGGGCGCATTAGTAGTTTTTTCCTATTGTCTAAAAACCGCTTTTTCTATATAACTATTGGCATATTTTATCAGGGGTGCTTTTTTATCCGTTGGAATTAAAAAAGGCTGAGATTATACCCTAAAACCTGATCCGGATAATACCGGCGGAGGAAGATAATGAAGAAACTTCATATCTTTTTTAAAATCTTATTAACAATCACAACATTATTATTGGCTTGCAGTCTTTTTTGCTGCAAAAAATCACAGACTCGCACAAATGAAATCGTAATTTATTCTTATGATTCATTTATTGGTGAATGGGGACCTGGCGCAGAAATTGCCCGTCTTTTTGAAGAAAAAACTGGTATCAAAGTTATTTACGAAGATTGCGGAGATGCTGTTCAGATTTTGTCAAAGGCCATTCTCGAAAAAAATGAACCTTATGCTGATGTTCTGATTGGAATCGACAACAACATGTGTCAGCAGGCAATTGAAAGTGGAATCATCCAGCAGTACAAGGCTAAAAATCTTGATACACTGATTCCAGCAGACCTTACAAAGGAACTCAACGATAACAAAACAGGAACACCTTATCTTACACCTTATGATTTCAGTAATTTTGCAATCATTTTTAATACTTTGTCTGGTCTTCCTGCACCAACTTGCCTTGAAGATTTGACTAAACCTGTCTATAACAAAAAACTTATTCTTATGGATCCTCGTACAAGTACACCTGGTTTGGGCTTTAAAGTATGGGCTCAGAAGGTTTACGGTGACAAATATGATGATTATATGAAACGTCTTGAACCGTCAATCTTAACAATGTCTCCAAGCTGGAGCGTAGGTTACGGAATGTTCACCGAAGGAGAAGCTCCTCTTGTAATCAGTTATACAACAAGTGCCGCTTACCACATTGAATATGATGAAGGCGACCAATTTAAAGCTCTCAAGTTTACAGACGGTCATGTACGCCAGATTGAAGGTGCCTGTGTCGTAAAAAATGCACCAAATGCAGAAGGTGCTAAAAAGTTCCTTGATTTCTTTATCACCGAAGAAGCACAGAATGTAATTCCATTAACCCAGTGGATGTTCCCTGCAAATAAAAACGTAAAATTGCCAGAATCTTACGACGTAGCATTCTAAGCTTTTTTTCTGATAATATTTTAGATAATATTTAGAGGCGGATGTGGTAGAAATCGTAATATATACACTTAAAATCGCTGTATTATCTACACTGATTGCAGCCCTTATAGGTATACCTCTTGCTTTTTTTACCGCCCGCCGCACTTTTCACGGCCGCAGATTTATACTTTCACTTTCTGCCATTCCCCTTTGCATACCGCCACTTATAATTGCACTTGGTTATGTAAGTTTTTTTGGCATGAATGGAACAGTGAACAATCTTGCAAAATCCTTTTTTCATTTGCAGGATTCTCCCTTTAAGTTTTTATATTCTCTTAGAGGAATAGTGATTGCCCAGGGCTTTTACAATTTTCCACTGATTACAGGAGTACTTTCGGCCGCCTGGAAGCAGTTGCCAAGGGAAGAAGAAAACGCAGCCCGTCTTTTAGGCACGAGCGAACCACGTATATTCATCACTATTACTCTAAAGCAGCTTTCCGGGGCAATTGCAGCTGCCTGCATTCCCGTTTTTCTCTTTTGTTTTTTCAGTTTTATGATAGTCCTTCTTTTTTCCCCAGTCGGAAAATCCACAATAGAAGTCGAAATCTACCATTCAATCCGCACAACCCTGGATATAAAAAACGGCGCAGTTCTTGCAATTCTGGAAACTTTGCTTTCACTGTCTTTTGTTGCAATTTACAGCTTTATCTGCCGAAAAAGCCAGACAAACAGCAATGGAATCAGTTTTTCAAAAAATCCGGTTTACAAATTATGCCACTTTCCTTTTCAGACAAAAGGACAGAAGCTGCTAGAAGGAATTACTTTTACAATCCTCCTGCTGGCAGTTTTTTTATTTCTCCTCTGCCCGGGCTTAGCAATTTTATTAAACAGCCAGTTTTCCCGTATTTTTAAAGATAAAATCTTTTTTCAAGCCCTTAAAAATACAATCTGGATAGGTCTTTGTACTTCAAGCGGCTGTTGTCTTATAAGCTTTATTTATTCAGCCCTGGTAAAAATGAATAAAAAAGAAGGCAGTATTTTCTTACAGACCCTGCCACTGATTCCAATGGCAATTTCTTCTGTTGTATTGGCCTGGTGTATGAGCATGATTTTTCATCACGGTAATCCTGCCTTGCTGATTTTTATGGAAATATTTTTATACTGGCCAATTGCTTACCGTCAGATTCAAAACGGAATGAATCGTCTGAATCCTGATATTTGTAATGCTGCAAGACTTCTTTCAAAAAATAAGCTGGATGCCATATTGCGCGTATATCTTCCTTCCTGCAAAAAAGTTATTTTTACTGCCTTTGGTTTATGTTTTGCCGTAAGTGCAGGAGATTCTACACTTCCTCTGGTTTTATCTATTCCACGTTTTAATACTTTGGCGTATTATACTTATAAACTTGCCGGTGCATATCGATTTAAACAAGCCTGTGCAAGCGGAAGTGTGCTTACGGTTTTATGTTGTATTATTTTTGCCCTTTGTCGTACAAACAGGTGGCAAAAGAAGCTGTCTTAACTGTTACATTTTAATGTGATATTTAATCTTGATTGGAGATAAAATGCATTTACGAAAAGAATTAAATCGCTGGCTTTATGCTATAATCCTTTTTTTCTCTTCGAATATTTATTATTTTTATTATAGCTGGAGCGGATTTAAGTTTTTTATAATACCTTTGTATCTTGCCTTTATAGTAATTCAGATTTTTCCATATTTTAAGTATGAAAAGATAAAGCTGCATTCACAACGCCTGCTTCAACTTTCTTACGGAAATGAACTTTTGATTATCTTTTTGATGGCGCTTTTTCCAAGTATTTTATTGTGTGCCTGGACTATATATGAAACTTACAATGGCCGTCTTTTTGAATCTTATAAAAATTACATTCCTTATGTAATTATCGCTGCCATTCCTTTAGCAATTACTTTCTGGAACGGAATCATCCGTGTTTATATTACCGGCAAGCAGCTCAGAATAAAAATCCGTGTCTGGGGATTAATCTGCGGAATGATTCCTATTGCCAACCTGATTATGCTTTTTATAATTTTGAGCAAGACAGTTTATGAAGTTAAAATTGAAGATGAAAAAATTGTTTTGAATCAGAGCCGAAAAGACCAGCAGGTTTGTAAAACAAAATATCCTATTCTTCTTGTTCACGGAGTTTTTTTTAGGGATTTAAAGCTTTTCAATTATTGGGGACGTATTCCAAAAGAACTGGAAGATAATGGAGCGACTATTTTTTATGGTAAACAGGAATCGGCTGCTTCTGTAACTGACTGCGGAAAAGAAATTGCAAAGAGAATCCTGGAAATATTAAAAGAAACTGGAGCCGAAAAAGTGAATATTATTGCCCATTCAAAAGGCGGTCTTGATTCACGGTCGGCAATTTGTTTTGAAGGTATGGATAAATACGTTGCAAGTCTTACAACAATTTGTACTCCTCATCGGGGTTGCGAGTATGTAGGAAAATTACTGGCAAAGTTTTCAGAAAAAAGGAAGCAGCGGATTGCAGATACCTATAACAATGCTTTTGAAAAAATTGGTGATAAACATCCTGATTTTCTTACTGCAATTTCATGCCTGACAAAAGATTATTGCGAGGATTTTAATAAAAAAGCTATTGATTCCCCATTGGTTTATTATTCCAGTGTAGGTGCAAGAATGAGGGGAGCATATTCAAGTTTTTTTCCTCTTAATTTTTCTTATCCTATGGTAAAGCATTATGACGGCCCTAACGACGGACTTGTTGCTCAAAACTCCTGCAGCTGGGGAGCTTCCTTTAAGCTTTTGACACCGCCTCATTTTAAGGGGATTTCTCATGGAGATATGATTGATTTGAAGCGTGCAAATATAAGAGATTTTGATATTCGAGAGTTTTATGTTCAGCTTGTTTCTGATTTGCGGGAAAAGGGCTTCTAAGGAAAAAGAAATGTATTTTAGTGTAAAAAATATTCATAAAACTTGGGAATCTGTTACAGTAGATTTTTCTCTGGAATGTGGAAAGGGTACAATGACCTGTCTTTTGGGGGCAAGTGGAAGTGGAAAATCTACAATCCTCAATATAATTGCAGGGCTTGAACAGAATGATGAAGGATTTCCTTTGCAGATTGAACTGGATGGTCAGAGAATCGATAATCTTCCTCCTGCAAAAAGAGGAATTGGAATGGTTTTTCAGTCGGGGGCGTTATTTAATCATTTAAATGTGGTTGATAATGTTGCTTACGGTTTAATTTCTTCCGGTATGAAAAAAGCCCAGGCCCGGGCAAAAGCTTCTGAATATCTGCATAATTTTAATCTTGAAGGTTTTGATAAGAGGTTTCCACAAACTTTAAGTGGTGGCGAAAAACAACGAGTTGCTCTGGCAAGGACATTGATTGTAAATCCAAAACTGGTTCTTTTGGATGAACCTTTTAGTGCTCTTGATACAGATTTGCGTCACAAAATGGCAGCACAACTCAAAGAATGGCAGAAAAAGCTTGGTTTTACGGCAATTATGGTTACTCATGATGAAAACGAGGCTGTCACCGTTGCTGACAAAATCTGTCGCATGTAAATCTGTCGCACGCAAAAAATAAAATTGACTTTAAGGGGAGGGCGTATTATCTTATAAAAAGAGTATTGCCTTATGGAGGAAAAATGAAAACTAAAAATGTTATTTTAGGCTTATGTCTTGCAGTTGTTGGTTTACTTATGGCTGCTATGCCGAGTGCCTGTATAAAGGCTGTAGTTGTAATTGTCGGATTAGTTGCAATCTGCAATGGCGGATATAATCTTTTTGTTGATTATAAAAAGACTACAATTCCTCAGCTTAAAACTTCCATTTTAGTAAAATCAATTGCTAGTATTGTAATTGGTTTGGTTGCAGTTATCTGTCCTTTTGCATTATTAAAAACAGCTGCTTCTATATGGAATATAATTTCTTACATACTTGCTGTTTATCTTATTCTTTTTTCTTTTTATGGATTTTTTACTGCTTCAAAAATGCGTGATTCATCACCGGAAGAACGCAAGAGAATTATAAAAGAAAGTCTTATCAGCCTTTTGATTGCTGTACTTTTGTTTGTAATTCCTATTGAAAATGTGGGAAGAACTTTTGTACGCATTATTGGAATTGCAGGACTTGCGATTGGAGTTGTTTTAATCATAATTGAAGTTGTGGTTTCTAAACGCACTGTAATTGTAAAAGCAGAAGAGGCTGTTGTGGTTGATGATTCTGAAGCTGGAGCTGATGCTGCAGCAAATACTGAAACTGAAGCTGCCGGTGAATCATCTTCAGAAAAAGAAGAAGCTACTCAAGAAAAATAAAATCTGTAAAATAGATTTGAATTATCTTTCCTAAAACAAGCTGACTGTTGATTTCCTTCAATAAGTCAGCTTTTATTTTGTCTTCGCTGCTTGAAAAAAGCTCCATTTTTGTTTTTGAAGAAAAATAATTGGAAATCAACCCAGAAATTAGGATTCTTTTTTTTGAAAGCTCTTCATAAAGTTCATAATTGCTTTCTTCATAAGTGAACCAGGGCTCTATAACAAGGGGAGTGCCTGTATCCCTTTCACTTCCACTTCCAGCATTTTCATCAGCTTTGGTTAAAATCCTTATCCGCCCGATTCCTGTGTAGGAAGCAATTTTTTCTTCTGAATGTTTGTTCAGACTGGTAATTTCTTTTTGAGAAGGTTCAAGTACCGTAATGTTTGTTTTTTTAGTTTTGGCGCCTTTTGAAGAACTGTTACCTGAACTTTTCAAAATAAGTCCCATCACAGTGCCGGCCGCTATAAAAACAATCAGAGAAAAAATAATAATCAGTAAAATCTTATTAAGTGTGACTTTATTCTGTGACATAAGCATTCATCTGCATCAATTTTTAGAAGTAATCATAAAAGGAGCTGAAAGAGCAGCTAATCTGCCTGTGGTTCTTGCTGTAATATGAACGCCATCTTCCAGCCATTCTTCACTTTGAATACAGCCTGCCTTACGCATTTCGTTTATCAAAACTGTCTGGCTGATAGGAATCAGATAGTTTTCAATTTCGCCGTAAAGAATCTCGTAGATTTTATCTTTTAAATCAACAAATCCGATTTCTTCTTTTGCACTTATGCAGAGGGCGTCCGGGAACTGATGACGTAATGCAATAAAGGCTTCCTTGTCGTCTTCGGTTTTATCAATTTTGTTAAGACAAATAAGGCGTGGATTTTTGTTTGCATGTATTTCATCAAGAACTTCACAAACGGACTTGTACTGTTCAAGGGCGTTTTCATCGGAAGCATCAATTATAATCAAAAGCAAATCAGCAAGAGAGGCTTCTTCAAGGGTAGATTTGAAGGCATCAATAAGATGATGAGGAAGGTTGCTTATAAATCCAACTGTATCGGTAATAAGAACTCCTGCGCTGTCATTAAGAGGCATCTGGCGTGTAAGTGGATCCAGAGTTGCAAAGAGTTTGTTTTCTACGTAAGCTTCTGCTCCGGTAAGAGCATTCAAAAGGCTTGATTTACCTGCATTGGTATAACCGACCAGAGCACAGGTAGGAAGTTTTCCTCTCTGTTTGCGCTGGGTTTTGCGGTTTAATTCTATTTCTGCAAGTTCGCGCTTTGTCTGGGTAATTCTTTCACGGATTGTTCGCTGGTCAAGTTCAAGCTTTGTCTCTCCCGAACCTTTTGCTCCAAATGCACCACCGCGTTGACGCGAAAAATCATTTTTAGCGTGTGCTAAACGTGGCAGCATATAGGTAAGGCGAGCCAGTTCAACTTGGAGAACTGCTTCCCTGGTCTGAGCTCTCTGAGCAAAAATGCGGATAATAACTTCCTGTCGGTCAAAACAGGAAATACCGCTCAATTCTTCCCAGTTGCGCTGTTTACGAGGTTCAATATTAAAATCAAAAATAATGCAGTCGGCTTCAATAGATTTTGCAAGTTCTGCAATTTCCTTTGCTTTTCCCGTACCCATTCCGTATTGTGGATGCACTTCCAGACGGTTTAAGGTAAGACGCTGAACAGCATCCATTCCCAATGTCAAAACGAGTCCCTTTAATTCCTGCAAATCATTGCCAGGTTCACCCACCAGCAAAGCTCGTGGAACTCTGCTGTTTTCTTTCTCTATTTCAATCATCACTAAAATAATAACAGATTAAATCCTATCCGTTAAGTTTTTTTTAATGGTTTTTGCCTAGATTTTTTTCTAGATTTTTTTGACTTTTTCATGTAAAATTGATGTATTAAAAACGTAACACGGAGAATATTGTAATAAATGAAAACTGCTCAAAGGATATTATTGAGTTTAATTTTTTCAGTTGTTATTTTTACAGTTATTATTTCTCTTTCTTTTACTGATCTTATACCAGCATATACTGCTCTTATAGAAAATCTTTATTTAAATCAGCCAAAAAGTATCTTTGTTTTAATATTATCTGGTGCTTTTTTAGCCCTGTTTTTAATAGTTTTCTTGGGATTTTCTTTAGGTTCAAAGAAGGCTAAAGCAATTCGTGAAAAGATTCAAAAAGAATCAGACTCTTTATTCAATGAATTACTGGCTAAACTTCCCCTTATAAGTCTTACTGAACTTCAAAAGCAGCTTAATTATTCTAAGGTAAGATTTGCCGGTGAATTGAAGATGCAGTATTGCAAAAAGTCTTTGCGATATGTTAAATTGATTGACGAAACAATAGAATCAAGATGGTTGCAGCTAGAAAGTCTTCTGGAAGCTCAAAAAAGAGTTGAGCTTGAATCCGATGAGACTGAAGGCGATGAGCAGTTGCTTTCAGAGGTGGATGAAACGGTGCTTAATTCGATTCAGACTGGAATTGAAAATCAAAATTCCATTTTGCCAGAGAAACAATTGGAAGTATCAGAGCAATCGGAATCTATAAATCCTTTAGAAATTATCGAAGATTTGGAATCTGTTGAAGAGAATGCTGTCTCAACGGAAGACAATATTGATCTTCTTGAAGAATTAGAGTCTACAGAATCTGCTGAAAATTCTCAGATTGATGAAATCGAGGAACTTGAAGAATTGGAAGAACTCGAAGAAATTGATGATCTGGAAGAACTTGAATCTATTGATGAAACGGATTCGTCTAAAATCCATGATCCTTATCCTGAGTTATTGAGTATGTTGAATAAACGCCCTATTTATATTGCGACTAGTAATAAGACTTTTATCAGTGCAGAAACTGACGATTTTGCGACTGTTGATAATATTTTTGCTGAAGATTTGTGTCTTGGTACAGAATATACCTGTTCTTATGCCCCTTTTGATGAAAAGTTTACTTTTATTCCTGTACAGCTTGATTTACAGGTTTCTTCTGAGCCTGGAAAATTGCTTCCCCTTCAGGATAGCGGTTCTTTCAGTATGACAGGTTTTTGCAGTGAAAAAAAAATATCGGCTGAATTATCTTCAGATTCTAATCTTGCTGCAGATTCTGCGATTGTAGAAAAAGATGGAGTTTATTCAATTTCCGATAATGTTTCTTATCAAAATGTAGTCCAGGACTCTTCCCTCAAAGAACTCGTTGAATCTATCTTGAAATAATTGTTCTATTCAGTATAATTTTCTACCATGGAAATTGAGTTAAAGAATCTTTCAAAAACTTATGTGTCAGCGGATGGTCTTACTGAAGTAAAAGCCGTTGATGACATTTCTCTTAAAATTCCTTCTAATGAAATTTTTGGAATTATTGGTCGCAGTGGAGCAGGTAAGTCTTCGTTAGTGCGACTTGTAAGTATGATGGAACGTCCTGATTCGGGTGAAGTTTTGTATGATGGACTTCGTGTTGATAATCTTGGAGAAAAAGAATTAGTTTTACGCCGCCGACGAATAGGAATGATTTTTCAGAATTTTAATTTGTTCAGTTCCCGTTCTGCTGGTCAGAATATTGCATATCCTATGGAAATTTGCGGTTTGCCTAAAGATGAAATAAACAAGCGTGTGGATGAGCTGCTGGAAATTGTAGAACTTTCTGACCGAAAGGATGCAAGAATAAGCACTTTGTCGGGGGGGCAGAAGCAAAGAATTGCCATTGCGAGGGCGTTGGCGAATAAACCGGATATTCTCTTTTGCGATGAGGCGACTTCAGCTCTGGACCCGCAGACAACAAAATCCATTCTTAATCTTATCAGAAAAATCCAGACACAGATGAATCTTACGGTTGTAATGATTACTCATCAGATGGAGGTTGTTCGCGATGCCTGCAGTCAGGTGGCAGTTATCAGTGAAGGTCATCTTGTTGAGCAGGGCCTGGTAAACGATATCTTCTTAAATCCAAAGAATCCTGTTACTAAAGAATTTATTTCAAATATTGGTTCAAATCAGAGAGAAACAGAATCCTTTGTCCGCTGGTCTCATGAGGGCGGTGCTTTTGAATTGACTTTCCCTTCAAATCTTCAGGGAGAGCCTGTATTGAGCCGGCTTTCAAAGCAGTTTGATGTAGATTTCAATATACGCGCGGCTGGTGTACAGCAGTTGACAGAATCAAGTGTTGGAAAAATGCTTATTGATTTCACTGGTGATGAAGCAGAAATCGAAAAGGTTTGCGCTTATTTAGTTGAACAAGGTCTGCTTGTTTCAAGAATCTCATAACGACAATTCTGGAGGCATTATGAATCCGCAGTTAGTAAAATATTTATCAGTTATTGGAACAGCAACCTGGCAGACTTTTGTTATGGTAATTTTTTCGACCATTTTCAGTTTGATTTTGGGTATGCCTTTAGGAATTCTTTTGTGTACTAGTGATCCGGCAAACGGTTTGCGGCCAAGAAAAGTTTTGAATCAGGTTTTGTCGGTTATTATCAATATTTTAAGGGCAATTCCTTTTGTAATTCTTGTAATTTTATTATTTCCTTTTACCAGAGTAATTGTACATACGGCAATCGGCACCAAAGCATCCATCGTTCCTTTAACAATTGCCGCTGCACCTTTCGTGGCCAGAGTTATAGAATCGTCGCTTAAAGAAGTTGAACCTGGAGTTATTCAGGCTGCGCGTTCCATGGGGTCAACAAACAAGCAGATTATTTTTAAGGTTCTGTTGCCGGAAGCTCTGCCTTCTATTGTAAACGGAATCACACTGACAATTATCAATCTTATTGGTTATTCAGCAATGGCTGGAACTGTTGGTGGCGGCGGACTTGGTGATGTTGCAATCCGTTACGGCTATCAGCGCTATAGGGTTGAATATATGCTGGGGTCTGTTGCAATTATTCTTATTCTGGTTGAGGTGATTCAGCTGCTTGGTACCCACATTTCAAACAAAATGCAGGCAAAACGCTAATTACTTAAATATTGCTGCATGAGCTGAACAAAGAGATAAATCTTTTTGTAGATATTCACACTGAATTCTTTCATAGGTTTATCGATGAATTTTTCCAGCTCATGCCAGTTTCCCACAATAACAGGCTTCTGTTTCATGTAATCTTCAATCAGTTGCTTCATTATGCGGCCAATTGTTACTAAATTCTGCGTTGCTGTTACAAGAAAAGTTCTTGCATCTTCATTTGCATCATCAATAAGACGTCTGATAATATTTTCAGCTCCAGGATCATGGGCGGTTTTTGGAAGAAGAGTTTTGATTTTTACACCAGTTGGACCGGCTTCAGAAAGTGCGTTATCAAATTTTGCGATATCATCACCCATTTTCACAAGTTCCTGATAGGCATTTGAAAGAGGTGCTGACATCTGAGCTGCCCACTGTCCGCGAATTACAACAACATCAAAATATTCTCTCAAATCATTCTTTACATATTCGGTTAAAAAGCCTTTAAGATAATTAAGAGGTTCTGCAAATTTGTAGATTGGAAGGTTTTTCTTTGCAAAAGGTTCGTTCGCTGTAGTAACATAATAGCGCAAAAGTTTAATTTCTTTGTTACCGAAAATCTGCTCAGAAATTGAATTTGCCTTGGAATGCTTCATGCTCATGCTGATGTTAGAAAGCGTTTTTAGAGTATCTTCTCTTATTTTTGTAAGATAAGGCTCAGTAACGGCAGCAACTGGAGAAGGAAGAGTAACCTGATAGTTTGGCTTTCGGGTGATATGGCGAATCATCAAATCAAAAGCCATGGAACTCTGAATAGAACGCATTCTTGCAATGATTTTTTTCCAGTTGTTCAGTCCGACAAGTTCGCTGGAATGCTTGGATTTAAGAAAATCAAACAAATCTCCCCAGACAATTTTGTCATCAGTGATAGGATAGGCAACAGTACAAAAATCCTTTAAATCATCTACAATATATTCAGCATTTATTTTGGCAAACTGAGGTACATCATTAAAAAGATTTTCCTGAATTGAAGAATTAAACTTTTTAAGTACCATAAAATAGTCATAAGAACAAAAATCCCTGAAAATTACAAAGGCTTTGTAAAGATTTTCTATTTTATTTATACGGTTGTCATCAAAGCCGGTAGAAAATTCATTCAAATCATTTTCAATCTGAGTTTTAAGCTTGTCAAAATCGATTTTTGTTGCCATTTCCTGAATCTTTTTTTCATCAAAATGAGCAAGCAATTCCATCTGACGATCTGTGAGGGAATAATTTATAATCTGATGTTTAAATGCATTTAAATTAGGATTCGCATGAAACATAAGCTGAGCCGGCGAGATAAGCTTATAAATATCATAAAATAATTTTGCAAAATTAGGAGTCGCTTCAAAAGTTGAAGTCCTGTAATAAGTATGGAATTTTGTCTTATTGAAATCTTTTGCAATATATTTAAGTCTGCGCTTTAACTCTGCTTCAGGATTGTTGGAGCCAAATAAATTTGCAAATAAGGACTGAAAAAATCCCTGAGGCTCGGTTTGTTTTGATGTATTTTTTTTATTGCTTTTTATATCTCTTGAATCCATAAAATAACTATAAGTCAATTTTTGTGTTTTTTCAACCTTAATACAAGTCTTAACACGACTCTTACGGGAAATTGTCTTCAAAAATATCGGTGTAGCATAAAATCAGAACATCGTTTATAATATGAGGATAATAAAAAGTCTTGTTATAATTTGTTATCTATAATCTAAAGTTTAATAATCATAAAGTTGACCGTGGTTGAACGGTAAAAATCCTTATTTAAAATTATTTTTTACAGGAGTAGTAAAATGAAAAGAAGTGTCTTAGCAGCAATTTCAATCTGTTTGATTTGTTCTGCTATATATGCTTACAACCCGCCAGTAAATGGTGAAAACTTTTTAGAGCTTTCTAGCCCGAGACAATTAACCGATGCATCATCTTCTTCGGGAGGTGGACTCTTTTATGCCGGCCCAGAGTCATTGAATGTAAACCCGGCTCTTCCGGCTTCTGAGCAGCGAAATGTTGTAAACCTCGCGTATACAGCTCTTTTCTCTTCTAATTCGGCAGATACGAAAACCTACGGAAATGCATTCCAGGCAGGTATTCTTATTCCTACTAAGTTTGCTGTTTATTCAGCTTATATGAACGGAACAATGATTCCATTTGTAGATATGAATCTTGGTGATTCCCTCAATATTAAGGGCGGACTTTCAAAAGAAGTAACCGAAAAACTCAATGTTGGTTTGAATGTGAACTCAGGCATTTTCTGGGGCGCAAATACTGACTGGGCTTTATCTGCAAACCTTGGATTTGTTTATAATTATGGAAAATTAGGCTTCTTAAAAGATTTCAGATATTCTGCAGCTTTGCTTAATCTTGGTAAAACCTTTACAAATACAACTTTGCCAGGAATAAATGCAGAAGAGGAAACTGGAATCTTCCCTATGATTGGAACCTTAAAACTTGGTTGTGCCTTTGTTCTTGCCCAGACAAGTGTAATCAAACTGGGCGCTTCTTTTGAAATTACAACACCTGCCTTTATGAATGCAATTACAGATTTGGGACTTCAGTTTGCAGTAAAAGATATGCTTTATATTACAGTTGCAGACAAGTTTAATTTAAGAGAACTTATCAACGGTCATGTTGATGTAATTCCATCTGTTGGACTTACCTTCAGATTTACCTTTGATGTAAAGAATAATCAGTACCTTGAAAAGAACGGCTGGAGTCAGAGTGAAATGTCTACCTCTGTTGCATGGAAACAGCTTTATAGAAATATTAATGCAGTTTCTGCTGGAGTAGATTTGAACCTTGGTTTGAAAGACGAAACTCCACCGGTAATCACAATCAAGTTTGAAGATGATGAAGAGTAAGGAGAAATAAGATGAAAAAATACAATTTATTTTTAGTTGCAATAATTGCTCTTTGTGCAGGTTCTCTCTCTGCAAAACCAAAATATATTTCTCCAAATAACGATGGTGTTCAGGATGAAATCGTAATTCCTGTTTCAATTTCTGATAAACGCTTTATTCAGGGCTGGAGTCTTGTAATTCAGGACGAAAATCACAATACAGTCCGAACAATTGAAAATAAAGTTGCAATTGCTCAGAAAATCGGCTTTAAACAGTTTTTCAAGCAGCTTGTAGCAAAAAAGCATGGAGTTGATGTTCCGGAATCAATCAGCTGGAACGGTGTTATGGACAACGGTGAAACTGCTCCTGACGGTAAATATTTCTGGTACATTACAGCTACCGACGATAACGGCAACGTTGCAACTTCCAAAGAATACGAGGTTGTTGTAGATACAATCGCTCCGGAAATCGAGCTTACCCAGCCTTCTGATAAAATCTTTGGTGAAGGTGCAAAAGCTTCTCTTAAGATTGTGCAGGAAGGTTCAGTAGAAGATGAATGGATTGGTGTATTCAAATCTGCTGATGGAAATGTTGTAAAGACCTACAAATGGACAAATGCAGAACCAGTAACTTTCACCTGGCACGGAACAAATGATTCAGAAAGTCAGATTATGGATGGTGTTTATTCTTATGAAATCACCGCTACAGATAAGGCTGGAAACGTTGCTCCAAAAACAATGATTTCAAACATCATCTATTCTGCAGAAAAACCTGCAACAAATATTTACATCGACGGTTCAAGATACTTCTCTCCAAATACAGACAGCAGTCTCAGTTCAATTACTTTTGACCTCACTATCCCTGTTCCGGAAGAAAAAACTGGAAACAAGCTTACAGAATGGGCTGTTTCAATTGAATCAAGAGACGGAAAACTTGTACGCTCTTACAATCAGACAAAAGACGGTGCTATTCCTCCTGCTACAATTGTATTTGATGGTAAAGACGATAATGGCAATCAGCTTGCCGATGGTGAATATCAGGCTTTTGTAACTGCAAAATATCTGAATGGATACGTTCCAACAAAATTATCTTCACCAATCTTTATTCTTGATACAGTTAAACCTGCCGCTCAGATTAGAGTTTCTGACACAGTTTTTGGTGCCGGTTCAAAATCTGACGTTAAGTTCTCTATTATGATTACTCCTTCTAAAGGGGCTCCAATTCCTTCATGGAAGGCAGAAATCAGAACTCAGGACGGTGGAAACGTTGTAAAAACTTATGATTTAGGTGAGTTCCCTCCAGAAAGTATTACCTGGAACGGTTTGAACAGCGCAGGAAAAATTGCAGACAAAGGTACCTATGTAATGGTTATTTCTGCCACTGATATGGCTGGAAATGCAGGTGGCGGTACTTCTGATTCTGCTGTAACCTTTGATACAACCGAAACTCAGCTTTTGCTTGCTATGACAGATACTGCTTTCTCTCCAAATGCAGACAAAGTAAAAGATACAATTACATTTAATCCTGTAACTCAGACAAAAGATGTTGCTTCTTACGAGTTCTCTATCAAAGATAATAATGGAAAGGTTGTTTATTCTAGAAAAGAAAACAAAAAGCTTCCTGCAAACTTTGTATGGAATGGAAACGATAACGACAATACTCGCTGTGAAGACGGCTTCTACTCTGCTCAGCTTTCTGTAACTGCAACAAACGGTTCAACAGCCGCTGCAGCAACTCAGAGCTTTGAACTTGATACAAAGGCTCCTAATCTTACAGCCGAAATCCCTTGGACTTATTTCTCTCCAGACGGTGACGGAAACCAGGATAATATTCCTGTAGCAATTTCTGAATGTACAAACGAAAAATTGTGGAATGTTGAAGTTCGCAATGCTAAGAATACTGTTGTAAAGAAATATTCCTGGAACGGAACTAAATCAAACTTTGAATGGGATGGTTCTGATGAATCTGGAAATCTTTCTGCTGACGGAAAATACAATCTGGTAATTTCTTCAACTGATGATGCAGGAAACCGTTTTTCTACTTCATTAAAAGACATTGTTCTTGATAACCGCGAAACAAAGCTTTATCTTACTTCTGAATACGAAGGTATTTCTCCAAACAACGACTCTTATCTTGATGAACAGATTTTTGCTATCCGCACAACTGTTGCAGAAGATTTGTTAAGCTGGAACTTTGATGTTCGCAAGGAAGACGGAACTTCTGTATTCTCTCTCACAGAAAAAGATAATCTTAATCTCCCTGCAGAAATCAAATGGAATGGTGCAGATGCTGATGGAAATGCCTGTGAAGGAACCTTTACTGGTACTTTGAATGCTGTTTATAAAAAAGGTAACCGCGTAAGTGCTGTTTCTTCTCCATTTGTTTGTACAGCTACAGCTCCAGAACTTCGTGTTCAGACAGCTCCAGAATATTTCAGTCCTGATAACGACGGTATTGATGATGACCTCTTTATTAAACTTACAGGAAATACAAAGGCCCGCATCAAGAACTGGTCATTTGTTATCTATGATCCAAAAGGAAAGACTTTCTGGAAGACAGAAGGAAAATCACAGATTACAGAACGCATTATTTGGGACGGTTTGAGTAACGTTCAGAAGGATGCAGCTGGTAGAGCAGAAAGAGTTCAGTCGGCTATGGATTACAAATATACTTTGACTGTTGCAGATAATCTTGGTATGTCTTCTTCTGTTGATGGAATTATTCCTGTTGATGTTCTTGTTATCCGCGAAGGCAATATCCTCAAGATGGCAGTTCCTTCTATCATCTTTGAATCAGATGCAGCTAACTTCCAGGAATCAAATGCAAAACTTACAGCTGAACAGGTTCAGAAGAACGTAGAGATTCTTAATCGTATTGCAGAAATCCTCAAGAAGTTTACTGATTACAAAGTAACTATTCAGGGACATGCAAACAGACTTTCTGACAATGTTGACGAAGAGACTATAGATAATCCTCGCGTTTGGGGACGTGCCCTTATGCCACTTTCTAAGGAACGTGCAGATGCAATTAAGGCTTACCTTGTAAAGAAGGGAGTTAATGCAAACAACGTTACTACAGAAGGTATGGGTGGTACAAAACCTGTTGTTGATTCTAAAGATACAGACAACAACTGGAAGAACCGCCGCGTAGAGTTTATTCTTGTAAAATAAAATCATTGCGTAGTTTTGCTCTCGCTTAACATCTTTAGTAAATAATAGTAAAATGGGAATTATGAAGTTTCGCTTTGTGATTTCCATTTTACTATTTTTTTTATGCACTTCGCTTTATTCCCAGCAAAATGAATATCAGGCTTTCGCGCTTCAAACTAATTATAATTTGTCATTTGGTTATGATTTAGACCCAAAGTTTAACAATAATTATTTTCATGGAAAAATATTGGTAGACTTGGCTGAAGGCTGGTTCAATCGTTTCGGCATTTCATCTGCAATTGGCGGAGATATTGGTTCCAGCAAAAACAGTGACACTTCTTCTTCTCTTATTGCTACCTTATACACTCCCGAAATTGCCTTTTCATATTATATTTTCCCAAAACTTGTTGCTTCTGCCGGTATTTGCTTTACTCAGACCTGGTATATCACAAAAGAAGAAAGTAGCTTAAATACTGTAAATACCCTTATTTATTCAAGTGGATTGGCTCTTCCTGTAAAGCTTCGTTATTACTTTACTGATTATATTGCTGCCCTTGTTTCGGTTAATTTTTTGATTCACCCATGGATTTCAGTTCAAGATGAAAACGGAAAAACTGATACGGTTTATGATGCTGTCACCCAGCTGAATGTGGGCGTAACCTTTTCCGTTCCTTCAAAACGTTTTTAGCGGGGAGTTTGATGATGAAAATAAGTGGTATGAAAAAAATAACATCTGCAGTTTTTGTGAGGCTGTTAGTTCTGTTTTTGGCTTCGTGTAGTTGTTATATGAAAACAGACTTAGGAAATGAATCTATTGATGTTTCAATTACCCGCAAAAAAAATGCTTCGGGAAATATAGGAATTATCCTAACTTTTAATGAAGTTTCTTCGGAACTGGAAATACCTGATGTTTTGCAGGGAATGCCGGTAATTAAAATTGTTTTTGCCGATGCTACTAATTTGAGTTCACTTACAAAAATTACAATTCCAGAATCTGTTACGGAAATTGATACTTTTAAAGGCTGTTCAAGACTTACAGAAATAACAATGCATGAAAACTTTACAGCCCTGCCTTCTTTTGAAGATTGCAAGGAACTTAAAAAAGTTGAATATTATGGCAGGATTTCAGAAATCCCGGCAAACTGTTTTAAGAATTGCGATAAGTTAGAAACACTTACTATTGATAATATTTCTTCAATAACAAAAATAGGCGAAAGTGCGTTCTATAACTGCGCCAAATCTTTAGCAAAATTTAATTTTCCATTGGAAGAAACAAAAATTACAGAAATCGGGAATCTTGTTTTTTATAGCTGTCCGCTTGAAACAGTAACTTTACCAGCTACAGTTGAAAAAGTTGATGATGAAGCATTTAATAATTGTACAAAACTGACGACTGTTAATGGATTTAAAAACGTTAAGGAAGTCGGAAAAAAAGTTTTTTATTCCTGTAAATTATTAGACAATATAGAACTCAATCCTGAAATTAACAAAGAAGAAAAGCAGGATGAAAGCGGCAACCCGAAAACAACAATAAAAATCCCGGAAAACTTATTCAATGGTTGTGAAAAATTATCATCTATTACAATTCCAGATGGTGTAACAACTTTAGGTACTTATATTTTTGCTAACTGCAAGGCATTAACAGAACTGAATATTCCGGATGGTATAGAAACTGTATCTTCCAATTTGTGTAACGGCTGTTCTGGTTTAGCCTCTCTGACCCTTCCGTCTACTTTGGCAAAAATAGATTCTTCTGCAATAAAGGGCTGCAATGGGCTGACAAAAATAGTCTGCAAGGCAGTAAATCCTCCTTTAATTGATACAACTAATGCTCTGCCTGCTAAAGATTTACAAAAAGATTTGATAATTTATGTGCCTGATGCCAGTGTAGATATTTATAAATCTGAAACTGCCTGGGGCAAAGTATTTGAGTTTTCTGAAGACACAGGCAATCAGAATCCTTCAGAATCAGAAACAACAGAAACAGCTGATACTACTAAGAATGCCGTAAAAATCTTAATAAAAGGATTAAGTGAACTTCCATAGTCTCCATCGTGTGATGAATAGAATAATTCTGGTGATTAAACGGTCAAAAAAAATCGTTTGGACAAAAAAAATCCTTTCCGTTTTGGAAAGGATTTTAGCGGCTCCTGCTGGGCTTGAACCAGCGACACTCGGATTAACAGTCCGATGCTCTACCAACTGAGCTAAGGAACCATCGTTCTGTCGAACGTGAATATTATAATATTGAAAAACCTCGTTTATGTCAATAACATAAATAAAGTTTTTCAAAAAATTATATTAATCTTTATAGTTCAAAGCAGAAACGACTGCGGCAATACCGGCTCGGCCAACGTTGGAGCTTTTTCCTACGCCCCAGGCATCTTTACCGTTTTCTTTTGTAATCTGAACATAAGCAATAGCCTTTGTATCTGAACCTTTACCAATAGAGTGCTCGTTGAAGTAAACAATATTGAATCTTGGGGCTGGTGTTTGTTTTAATGCTGCAACAAAAGCATCCAGAGGACCATTTCCAGTAGCTGCAACTGTATAAGTTTTTCCTTTCCAAATTACGGTAGCTTTTACTTCAACATGTTCTTCATCACCAGAGCCTCTTTCGCCTTCAATATGATTCTGTGTGATTTCTTTTACAGTCAATGGCGAGGTAGTATTCAACCAGGTTTGGGCAAAAGTCTCGTAAACTTCTTCATTTGTTAGTTCTCTCTGGACTTTATCGGCCATAGCTTTGATTTCTTTTCCAATATAAGGATGCATTGCTTTTGGTGCGTTGATTTCATAATACTTTTCAAGAATATAAGCAGCGCCACCTTTTCCGCTCTGGCTGTTAATCCTTATGATTCCTTCGTACTGTCTTCCAATATCGTGGGGGTCAATAGTAAGATAAGGAACGTCCCATACAGCATTTTCTTTCATGCCGATTCGGGCTGCCATTCCTTTACGGATTGCATCCTGATGAGAGCCCGAAAAAGCTGTAAATACAAGTTCGCCAGCATAGGGACTGCGCTCATGAATCTGCATTCCGGTAAGTTTGGTGTACATTTCTGCAATTGAGGGAATGTCAGAAAAATCAAGGCCTGGATTAATTCCCTGGGTAAACATGTTTAAGGCAACTGTTACTATATCAAGATTTCCTGTTCGTTCACCGTTTCCAAAAAGACAGCCTTCTACACGGTCTGCACCGGCAAGCAATCCTAATTCGCACTGAGCAATTCCTTCTCCACGATCATTGTGATTATGAAGTGAAATTATTACATTTTCGCGGTCAGAAATATGCTGGCAGAAATATTCAATCTGATCAGCAAACTGATTAGGCATTGCACATTCAACGGTAGTCGGCAGATTCAAAATGATTTTGTGGTCATTATCTGTTCCTACGCGTCCGGAAGTTTCCCATTCCTTTTTTACTGCTTCACAAACTTCAATTGCATAGTCAATTTCGGTAGTAGAAAAACTTTCCGGTGAATATTCAAGCTGAATATCGGTTTCTTTGCACATAGAAAGGCAGTCTTTTACGCATTTTACACCGTCTATGGCAATCTGTTTGATTTCTTCCTTTGATTTATTGAAAGTATATTTTCTCTGAGCCGGGGAGGTTGAATTATACAGATGGAAAATTGCCCTTTTACATCCCTTTAAAGATTCAAAAGTTCTTTTAATTAAATGGTCACGTGCCTGACATAAAACCTGAAGTTTAACATCATCAGGAATATGGTGACCTTCAATGAGGTGGCGCATAAAGGCATATTCAGTTTCTGAAGCAGCAGGAAAACCTACTTCAATTTCTTTAAAGCCTAGTTTTACGAGTAAATCAAAATAATCAAGTTTCTGTTCAACGCCCATTGGATTAATAAGAGCCTGGTTTCCGTCCCTTAAATCAACGGAACACCAGATTGGCGCTTTTGTGATTGTTTTTGAAGGCCAGGTTCTCTCAAAGGCTGGAACCGGCTCAAAGGCTTTGTACTTTCCTGTGACTTTCATTTTGTTACTCCTATATAAAAAAAGAACCTGCCGTAATCACGACAGGTTCTGTAAAATGCATATTAAATAATAAATACACTACCCATCAATTACGGCCATTTTTGAGAAAAAATAAAGCTAGTAGTAGGGAAATGTATTTCATACTCAAAACATTAAAATAAAATATAAAAAATGTCAATTCAGACAATCACCTGATTAATCCGCTGAAAACACTATGCATTTCATCAACAAAGATTGCGGTGTCTTTTCTCAGTGACTTTAGGAAATCATTGTCATTTATATTGCCGATAACTGCTTCTTTTTCTTTTTCGTTGCGGTAGGTCATGTTGCGGTAATAATCTGTGTAATCCTTTTTGCGTGAAGAAAAAGCTGAATTATAGAAATCAAAGGCAAATACAGAAACATCATCTGTAATATTTCTGAATAAGTCGGTTGAAAACTCTTCGATTGGGCGTGAATACAATCTTTCGAGCAGGAAGAGGGCATATCTTGTTTTGTAGTTATCATAGTTTTCCTGAACTTTATTGTAGTATTCATGAACTTCGTTCCAGTTTTTAATCTCAGATTTTTTGATTAAGGCAAAAAGTTCTTCAATCAACTGCTGAGGCATAATTTGACCACCGACATTTTCCCATTTTGTATAAAGAGGAAGCTCCCTGATTTTTAAGATGAGTTCTTCGCTAATCTGGTCTTTACCGTTGGCCTTGCAGAATTGCACCAAAGTTCTTGCAGAGAAATATTTGATGAGTTTTCTGTACATTTTATAGGCGGCAACAGGTTTTTTGATAATGCCACCATATTTTTTCTGGCACTGGCTGTCAAAAAGAGTGAAATCAGCTTCTGGATTTTGATGAAGGAAGTCTTTTGTTCTTTGAAGAATCTCTTCCTGAGTTTTTGCATCTTCAACATATTCATTTTTTGTTTTGCACAAATATTCGGAAGTAAGGGTAATTAATCTGTCAATTGCAGATACTGCTTCCTGCATTGTATCAGGGGCAAAAGGATCGGTTTCAATATTCTGAACTTTCACTTTGCGTTTATCACGTTTAGTAAACTTTGTCATATTTCTGGCGATGGCAAACATATCATAAAGCAGCCACCAGGCAGGAATGATTGTTATTGTATGATCTGTATTTGAAGGTGGTGAAACCAGGGAGAAGGGGTAAGTGATATCAAGTTCGTTTGGATAACTTCCTTTTGCAATCAGAGCAAATGAAGCAAAGCGGGAATTATGTTTGAAGTCGCTGCATAATCCTGGCCAGAAACCACGTTTTGCAAAGATTTCTCCATCAGGACTGCGGGAATTGTGGTTACTTCCGATTGTAGAGCCCGACGCAATATTGGACTGGCCCTGGATTGTCGTTGCAATAAGGAAAGAAGAATTGTGATGCTGTTCGTGGAATGGGAAAATAAGGTTGTTTAAAACTTCGCAGCAGGAAATAGTTGAATTATCCCCAAGAACAGAGTTCAAAAGTCTTGCACCGTATTTTACCTGACAGTTTCTTCCAATCACAAAGCGGATTGCAATTGCCTGATAGAAAACCTTGCTGCCATAACCAAGGATACCGTTTACCATTTCTGTTCCTTCTCCGATTTGGGAAGGTTCTTCTTCGGAAGAAAGAATTGTGATGTTCTTTAATTTGAGTGCACCCTTGATGTAAGCGCATTTTCCGATTTTTGTATCTTTAATAATGCTTGAGTTTTTTACGACTGCATCATCATCAATATAACCAAAAGTATTTAATTTTTTATCGTTGCCATATTCAGTCATTTTTTTGAATGACGAAAGCAATTTTGGATCATCACGGTAATGAGACCAGAGATAGGCATCAGAAGGAATCATATCTTCAAAAGGAAGAATACTTCGACCATCATTTTCGTTGGCAACTCCAATCCAAACGCGGTGTTCTTCCGGTTCACCTGACTTTAAAATACCGTTTCCAAACTTTGAATGCTTGGTACAGCAAAGTTCCTGAATATTGAAGAGAATAACTCTACTACCAATGCGGTAATTATCCATAAAAGATACATTACGGATTACAACATCATCACCTATAACAGCATCACTTATTCTTGAACGGCGGATACCACAGGTTAAACGCAAATCGTTGTAGCGCAGAATAGCTTTACGCATTTTTCCTAAAACAATAAAGCCTGAGAAAAATGAAAAATGAATGAGATTTGGATCAAAGGCATTTTCTTCTGCATCTACGTAAAAGTTCTGCCAGGTTTTGTCCGAATTGTGATTCAGATTGTTTTCAAGGATTTCAATTTCTTCCGGAGTTAAGTGCCTTTTTCCTGCCAGCAATTCCTTCGGAACCGTATATTTCATATTTTTTTCTGATAAATACTCAACTTTAACCATGTCTGTCAGTTTATAGCATAAAAGATAGTTTAGCAATTGATTTTTTGATGTGTGTGCTGATGTGCTTTTACGTGGTTCTTTGAGGCTTTTTTAAGAATACAAGATTGATAAAAAGGTGTATACTTTTCTTATGAAAAAAAATGTGTTGTTTGCGGTGTGTATTTTTTTGATTTTTCTGGTGATGCCGGACAAGGTTTTTGCGGAAAATCAGGTCAGCGAATTGATTCTGGAAAACGGGATGTCTGTTTATCTTTTGGAAGATAATTCTACACCGCTTGTAAGAATCGAATATATTTGCCGTGCAGGAACAGCTTTTCAGACACCTTCCACAAACGGATATTTTTCACTTTATACACAATTGTTTAAGGAAACCTTACCTCAGATTCAGTTTTCGCAGGTTTATTGTGATGCGGAGGCTGCTCATTATGTTCTTGTAGCGCCATCTTTTTATACGGAAGAATATCTGGAACTTCTGGCTCAGGCGGCTTTTTCAATGCAGTATTCTGATCAGTTGCTCGAAAGTGCGATTTCAAAGCTAAAGAATAAACTTGCGGAAGATGAAAAAAATCCTTCTGCTATTATAAACGGGGCAATCGATTCTAGAGTCTTTTCTGCAGCTCCGTGGAAGCATGAATCTGGGGCTTTTGCTGATGCTTTTGGGATGGAAGCACGGTCAGTTTTACAAGAGATTGCTGATTTTTGGTACACACCGCAAAATAGTGTGATTTTTATAAGCGGAAATATTGATCTTTCGCAGGTTGCACGTACAGTGAAAAGCACTTTTGGTTCTTATTATTCAAATTACAGAATACCGGCGCAAAGTAAGATTTTCCCGGCCAATCAGCAGAGAAAATATGTTTTTCATAGTCCGGCTCTTTCTCCAGAAATTACGCAGATTGTAATGCAGTATACTTCTCTGGATTTTGAGGAAGCAGAATTGATTGCACAGGCTTTGAATGAAAATATTTCTTCTTTTAAGGCAGAGATTTTGCAGGATAATTCACTTTTGATTCCTGGTTCTGATTATATAAATGCTGCAGCAGGACACAAAAATGACAGTTCGCGGGTAATAATTCAGTCTATTCTTCAAAAAAATAAAAAGCTTTCTTCAACCGAGCAGGTCTTGCAGTTTTTAAAAGCGGCTAAAGAAGGGATTCAAAAGCTGGAAGAGACTGATATGCTTTATGCCCGACAGACTTTGCGTTTGGAATCAGAAAAAATAAAGAATGATTCTTTTTCTTATATGAAAAATATTTCTGATTTTTGGGTGCATAAGCCTTTTTTGCAGTTTGATGAAATCCCTTTTATAAACAAAAACAATTGTATTCTGACTTCCATGATGGATTATCAACAGAAAAAAATAGAAGATTTACAGCTTGAGCAGATTACTCCACTTTTGGTGGCAGAAGAACCTTTTGTTTTTATTCTGATTAATTCTGAAGAATATAAAAAATACAAAAATGACTATAAAAAGGCGGGTTTTGAAGAAATTAATTCTGCGAATGCCTTCTGGTATAATCAGAAAATGTATGAATCCGTTAAAACTAAGGTAAAAAAGAACTTTACAGCTGCAGAAAATTCAAATTATCTTGCGAGTAATCATCCAGATAGAGAAGTAAATGATGATAATGATTATTTCCAGAAAAATGCGGAAGCTGTAAAAATTCATAATCTCAGCAACGGAATTTCTCTCTTTTCGAAATATAATGGAACTGGTTCGGAGGTAGCGATTCTGCTTTCAGTGGAAGGTGGACGGTTAAATTCTGCAGATGAAGATGGCTTCGAGGAAGTTATGATAAATCTTCTTACGGAAAACATTCAGAAAGAGATTTATAAACAACAGCTTCAAATGAATATTATTGGTTCTCCAAAGGTTGATTATGAATGTAATCTCTGCTCAAGTTTTATTTGTCTTGAATGCGAAAAAACGGATTTTTATTCCTGCTGTAAGGCAATATCAAATGCGATTGTTTATGGAGAAGTAATTCCATCGTCAGCAGACAGGGCGGTTGCTTATGTTCAATATAATAAAAGAATTGAAAATGCCGGAGCGGTAAGCCAATTATATTATGCCACCTTAAAAAAACTTTATACAAATGCGGCAATAACCAGAATCTATAATACACAAAATGAGATTTTAACAGATATTACTTATCAGCGAATTCTGGCTAAATATCAGGATTTTTTGGATGCTTCCAGATATTCTGTGATTTTGACCGGGAATTTTGATTCTAATTATTTTGAACTTGCGGAAAATACTTTTGGACTTTTGAATAACGCAGGTGAAAGACGCTCTTTTGTAGATTTATCTGCAGAATTTCCAGATAAAAATAAAAATGAACTGTATGTGAAGGTAAATCATAAATTTTTTGCAAATCCACTGCTGGACAAAAATGCGCCTATGCCATCTGTTCTTATTCCGACAACAGATTTTACTGATCCGGCAATTTATGTTCTTAAAATTCCACCCAAAAGTGACCCAGAATTTGTTTTGTTTGAAGCTCTTCTTTTATATCTGTCAAAAATGATTCCTCAAATTCAGTTTTCTATTATTCCGTTAAATTCGCAGACGGATTTTACTGGAATAGTTTTTCAAAATGTAAGTACAAAAGCTCAGGCTGAAGATGCTTACAAAAATCTTATTTCTGCTTTGGATACGGCTTTTTCCGATGATTATATTAATCAGACTGTACAGAAAATAAAGGATAATTGGATAAGCGAAAAAATGACGCCTGCCAGAACGAATGCTGGAACTGCGAAACTGCTTCAAAAGGGGCTTGAGTTCCTGCCTTATCAAAAAGATGTACTTCTTTACCTGAAAGACTACAAGCTGCTAAAAAGTGCGGATTCTCAGAATTTTCTTTCACTTTTGCAATATTTCATGGAAAACCCTTATTTAAAAGTTTATTCACAAGATACAAAATAAATAGAGATTCGTGGTAAGGTTTTTTATTCTTAATACTTGTATAAAAATCTTGTTTAAGATATTATATATCAAGTTGCCGGGATGGCGGAATTGGTAGACGCCCAGGACTTAAAATCCTGTGTCGAGCGATCGACGTGCCAGTTCGATTCTGGTTCCCGGCAGTGCCAGCCTTCCCAAAGTGGAAGGCTTTTTTTATTTTAGGGCTTTATTTTAAGCTAAGGGGTTTTTATGGCACATTCTTATCCAGCTGATTGTATTTTTAAATCTATCGAGGATATTAAAGACAAACATATCACGATAATGGGGCTTGGATTGAATGGTGGCGGTGAAGCAGCCGTTCGTTTTTTTCTAAAGAAAGGTGCGTATGTACTGGTAACAGACAAAAAAACTCAGGCCCAGTTGCAGTCTACTGTAGATGCTTTGGAGAATGATGCTTCTCTTGATAAATCCCGTCTTTCATACAGACTTGGCGAACATAGAATCGAAGATTTTGCAAATGCTGATTGTGTTATAAAAAATCCGGCTGTTAAATATGATGGAAACGAATATCTTGCAGTTGCAAAAGCAATTGAATCTGATTTAAGTATTTTCCTGCGATTTACAAAGGCCCCAATTATTGCAATTACCGGGAGCAAGGGAAAATCCTCTACCGCAAGTTCAATTTATTACGGCTTAAAACAATCTGGCTATAACTGCTTTTTAGGTGGAAATATCACCGTAAGTCCGTTAAGTTTTTTTGACGAAGTTTCGGCAGACACTCCAGTTGTTATTGAGTTTTCTTCCTGGCAGCTTGCAGATTTGCGTGGACGTGGGGTTTTAAAACCTTATATTTCCATTATTACAAAAATAATCCCGGATCACCAGAACTGGTACGGCAATATGCAGGATTATGTAAACGATAAGCGATTGATTTATAAAAATCAAACACTTGGGGATTACAGTATTTTTGATGCAGAAGGTGATGAAGCAGGCACTGGGCCAGAAGAAAGATTGAACCCTGGTCTTGATTGTTCTACCTGGGGAAATCTTTTCAGTTCCGAATCAAAGGCAAGTGTTTTGCGCTACGGAAAATCAAAATTAAAGGAAAAACAATATGGAGTATGGCAGGATATTGATTCCGACGGAAAATTCTGTGGCAAAGTATTTCTTCCACAAATGGACAAACCCGAAATTATTTTAAAGGAATTATCAGTTCCCGGTGACCATATGAAAACAAATCTGCTGAATGCGGCTCTGGTTATGTATCTGATGGGAATTCCTGCTAAAAAAATAATTGATATTCTCGGACATTGGTCAGGTATAGAACATCGTCTTCAATATTTTCATACCTGGCAAAAAGACTGCAAACAATATAAATTCTACAACGATTCCTGTGCAACTGTTCCAGAAGCAACTGCATCAGCTACACAGGCTTTTGGCAAACCTGTTATTCTGCTTACTGGGGGTACTGACAAAGGGCTTGCTTTTAATCCGCTTATCAAAGTTCTTACAAACAAAGAGCCAGACCAGATTGAAGTAAAAGATTTATATTTACTTGATGGTACGGCAACACAAAAACTTATTCCATATCTGGATTCAGCAAAAGTAAATTATCATGGTCCATATGAATCTCTTGATTCAATGCTTAAAGCTCTGAAATCAAATTTGGAGAACGAGGCTTCTTTAAGTATTAAGAATGCAGAATCAGAAGTAATTGTTTTTTCACCAGGCGCAACTTCTTTCGGTATGTTCTCCAATGAGTTTGACAGAGGAGAACAGTTTATGAAAAAGGTGAAGGAATTATGGTAACAATTTATGATATTGCAAGGGTAACCGGACATTCCGCACCAACAGTTTCAAAAGCACTTTCCGGGGGCGGTACATTAAGCGCAGAAACCAGAAAAAAAATAATAGAAACTGCAAAGGCTATGAATTATGAGCCAAATATGACAGCGCGCACCCTTGCAACAAAAAAATCCCAGATTATCGGTGTTATTTACGATGATACAGGAATGAATCTTGGATTCGCCCATCCATTGTTTTCCGTGATTTTGAACCGTTTCCGTGAACAGATTGAACAGGCCGGCTATGATATCATTTTTTTATCACGTCATTTTAATATGTCCTATTTTGCCCATGCAAGTTATAGAAGTGTTGACGGAATTATCATAATAAATCCTGCTGAATATAAAAGTGGAGATTTTCAAGCCTTTATAAAACACAAAACTCCCTGCGTTTCTACAAATACAATCATTGACGGAATCTGTACTGTAATTACAGAAAATGTAACTGGCGGATATCAGGCAGCGGAGTACCTTATAAAAAAAGGACATAAAAAGATTGCATTTTTGTCAGGACCAAATAACTCTCTTTCAACAGCAGGTGTAGAACGTCTTGAAGGCTTCAAACAGGCGTTTAAGGATTATAACATTCCTTTTGATGATTCACTTTTTGAGGAATGTGATTACTGGCACAGTCAGTCTGGATATGAAGGTTTTAAACGCCTGAGAAATCGTAGTCGTGATTTTACTGCTGTTTTTGCCTGTTCAGATATCCTTGCTTATGGCGTAATCAAAGCAGCCGAGGAAGAAAACATTAATATTCCAGAAGATATTTCCTTAATCGGCTTTGACGATGATAATGGAGCTCAATATTCAAAACCGCGCATTACTACTTTCCGTCATGATGCTATAAAGATTGCTGATATGGCCGCCGAAATGCTTTTTCAGCAGTTGAATGAGATTCCAGTTCCGCCAATCATTCGTTTTCCCGCCCAGCTTATTGAACGTGCTTCTGTAAAAGATTTGACCAAAAATGATTTGACAGTAAAAAGATAATTTTTTTGTTGATTTATTTTCTGAAGATTTATTCGTCTCCATCCCCGTATTCCGGCTCTTCTTCCGCAACCGCCAGCGCCATCTCCGCCAGATCTTCCACATATTGCGCACTAGCTGCTTTTTCTTTTGTTGTACCGGCCGTTCCCAACGAATGTTCCTGCAATTCCTTTTTCTCCATGCGATTTTTCAATAATTCCTTAGCCGCCAGAAGAATATGAGCTGCGTCCAGTGCTTTTATATGCAGAACCCGTGAAATCTCCGCTTCTTCCTGATTAGCAAGATTTTCAAGGGTAATAAACTCTTTTTGCAGAACAAGGGCCCTTTTTTGTCCGACACCCGGTAATTCCAGAAAAATAGAATCCGTATTTTCTTTACTTCTAAGGTTCTGATTTCTGCTGGTAGCAAAGCGGTGGGTTTCATCTCGAACCCGCTGTAAAAGTCGTAAACCGTCACTTCTTTTAGGCAGACATATTGGAGTGCTGTTTCCCGGAAGATATAGTTCTTCATCTCTTTTTGCAAGTCCGACAACAGGAATATCAAGATTCAGCGACTGCAATATTCCTTCAACGGCATTTACCTGAC